>OLNW01000327.1_pt1 | contig 59607 bp, 51 predicted proteins | sample 1672121 | NCBI WGS metagenome assembly OLNW01 (sample SAMEA3136648, study PRJEB25190) | human gut metagenome
CATTCCGCGCCCAGAGCCAGGGCGCACGGAACGGGCGCGCGGGCCGAGCGACAGACTCGGATGATCGGAGGGGGACATATGGACGCGGAAAGGGACACGGACGGGACGACGGACGCGCACGAGGGGGACCACACGCCCGCGGACGGTGCCGGGACGGAGGGCGAAGGCGGCAAGCCAGACACTAGGCCGGGCGACAAACTCGCGACCATCCGACGCACGCTGTGGTGGATAGGACTGGCGCTACAGCTCCCATTCGCTTTGACTCTGATCCATTTTGATACCCCTTACCTGATATTGGAGCGTATCCTATGCGCTATTCCGCCAAGACTGGCAAGCGACCCGTCATCAATCGTCGGCATTCCCGCACTTGAAACGGAATGGTGTCGAGAATTCCTGGCACTAGTCCTGGGCGCAGTTTGCTGGGTTACAGCTGGAGTAATGAGATTAGTTGCGGACAGCCCATCAAACCATGGAAAAGAAACCCTTCCTGTACGCATCTTCGCCGGAATCATCACCATCATCGTATTGATGGCCACCGGTATTACAGGACTCTTCCTCGGCATAGCGGCCTTTTAGAAGTTTCCCCGTATCTGGCAGAGGAATTCCAAATCGAAAGCACAACAGCGAATGTGTGGGCAGACGACACATCTGCCCACACATAATGCATTATGCGAGCTACCGTCTTGGCTGATCAATGAATGCAGCGAACGCCCGAGCACTCACTTCAGCTTCCTGCTTATCAGGAAGCTTGTCTGTACCGGCAGCCTTTTTTAGGATGCTTTCGCTCATTCCAATATTTGTCAAACCAAGTGCATCAAGACCGTCCGCCATTGTTGAATATGCACTCACCACATTATCTGCGCTTGATGCAAAACGTTCGTCGTAGAATCGAACGATACGATGGGTCTCACTCTGCTTAAACGTTTCACGCATAGCAGCAGAAAACAAGCGGTTTCACAACAAATCATCATTATCGAAAACACGAATCACATGGCTGGCATTCCTCTTGACGATAACATCAATATCGTCGAATTCTCGAAGGACAAGCACAACGGACGATACGGATACTTGGACGGGATTTACGATGTGTCTGACGAAAGTTAACGGCGGTCCCAAATCAAGTCACCTTGTCGAGGAGCGAACCCGTGCAGCCGCACTCCCCATGATTTTCCAAAGCCATTGACCGGACTAACTTGAGCGCATCGTGGGCGACAAGTGGCCGCTGCAGCACCGTCACGTGCTCGGCCAGGCCATCCGCATCCGCTCCCCATACGTGGACGCGCTGTCCGTCACCCAGGTGCTCGCCCTCAGGTCGCTGCGCAAGAAGGTGGACAAGGAAGAGCTCTCGCAAAGCCAGCAGGCAGGATTCATCTATCTGATCCTCTGCACCGTTTCAGGTGTTGCTGCCGGCCTGCAGAACACAGGCTGATCTACACACCAGCGCATATGGGGAAGCCCCGCTCACATCGAGCAGAGCTTCCCCGTTTCGTGTACATCTTTCACCATCTTGCAATAATTCTTACATGTAAACAGAGAGTTCTTACATGAAAGAATTATTGAAAGGTGATGAAAGAACTTACTTTCACGCGCGCCAATCATCCCAACACGTATCGGGATGACGGCCCATTCCCCTCGCGGCGCAACTTGCCCGCATCCTCTAGCTTCTTCAACAACCGGTATGCACTGATATAGCTCAGGCCAAACAAATCCATGACATCCGCCGTAGTGACGACACCATCATTTTTTTCGGCGAACTCCAGAACAAGGCCACTGCGCCGGGTGGCATCGATGTCACGCTGGCGCACGTAAGACGCCAGCCCCTCTGAACGTTTGTACACTCGGGCACTCAGCATATACGAACGAGAGCTCCCGCTACCGACCCCCTCTACCAAACCAGCTTCCACCAGATTCTCAACAGCGGACACGATGCGTCGATGCTCCAAATGAGAAAAATCGCACAATTGGACCACGGTAAGCCTACGATGCTCACGCAGCAGCGAGAGCACAATCAGCGACCAGACTGGCAATGGAGCCCCACGTCGACGTTCCTCGTCGCCAATCATGGTTACGAATGCCTCGTCAGGTACCACGCGGCGCAAGAACAAGATAACTTCCTCAGCACTGGACTGTGAATAATCCGGGAAAGAACCGCCTGCCGCAATCGACCCGGCATAGATGGTATCCACGCCTCGTCCGGTGCGTTCAACATATCCGGCAGCTTTCAAAATCAGAGCAAGCTGCGGATTACGGGAACGCGGTTGTGCAGTAAGCAGGTTATCTTCGGAGACACCCTCTATGAATCCTCCGGGGTTGGCTATGGTCAACCCATCATCATCAACCAGGAACCTCACCGAACCCATTCGCGCATAATCGCGATGGCAGAAAGCGTTAATCATTGCCTCACGGAATGCCCCTCGATCGAAGTCTGGCAGATCGACACGAATCAAGCCGCTCATGACTTCGTGGCTGGGATTCCACGGCTCCATCAGCTCGCCTACACGATCAAACATATCCACCAAAGGCAACACGAACGGATCCATATTGACCTTTGGAGACATGCCTTTCATCACTTGAAAAACAGCCGATGCGGCTGGAACCGATCGATGAATAGCATCAACCGAACCAATGGTGAGCAGACCAGCAACAGATGGCTGCAATCCATACGGGCCATCAACAACCAGCTCAAGTGCCCGATCGAAATCCTCATCAGTAAAAGACAACAACGAGTTTTGCGCATTGGCACTGCGAATATGGCTTCTCAACTTGTTCCGTGAGTCTGGATTCAAATCGTCCAACCGAGCCTCTGGTGCAGGTTGCGCGCTGAAATCGTAGAACCGTTGTTGAGATAAACGGCTAATGAATTGGGAAACAAACAGCGGAACGACCTCAGGCGAGCCGTCTGCTTTCAGCCGGCGCTGCAATGTCTTCCCCTGACTGGTAGATACGATTTGCTGACTGTTATCCACCTCAATACTGACTATCGGCACCTCGTTCTCATACAAGAGCGCCACGCGAGCGGGAAGCTGCGGAACAGTCTTATTGAAAATTAGTACCGCAAGTCCATTGATATTGCGATGCTCGTCACATACGCCGGTCACAGTGCCATCGTCTTCAATACCGAGATACAGTGTGCCGCCTTCGGTATTGGCTAGAGCCACTACGTTGTCAACAATTTCATCATGCGATTGAGGGCGCTTCTGCTCACTCTTGAACTCAACCGTCAAACTTTCTTTGGCCGGCAACATGAGCATCCCCTTTCACCATCTTGCAATAATTCTTACATGTTAACAGAGAGTTCTTACATGTAAGAATTATTGCAAGATGGTGAAAGGGGTAAAGAGCAATCCATCCTGTCATCTCCAGCAACTTAAATCCGATCATCGCTGCTTTCGGCATATCTGATATCAGCCGCTGGTGCCAGTCCAATCACCCAATTGAAGCTCAACACGGCCAAAGACTCTACGCCGCAGTGGATTCGCGCTCGATGAGCTTATAGCCCACGTTCACGGTCTGCGGGAAGAATTCATCGTCCGGGTTCTCGATACGCCGCATAAGCAAGGTCAGCGCGGTATCCGCCATGCCCTTGAAATCCGTGGCCACGGTGGTCAGCATTGGCACGCTGTACGCACCCTGGCTCAGGCCGTCGAAGCCGATAACGCGCACATCGCCCGGCACGCTCACGCCATCATCCGCCAGACCACGCAGAATACCGAGCGCAATACCGTCGTTCAGGCAGTACAGACCGTCGTACTTGCACTTGCCTTTCTTAGCCAAGCCGCGCCCGGCCTCGATACCGCCGTCAATCGACCACGAGGATTTGATGAAATCACGGCGCTCGTCAAACGGCAGTCCGGCCGCGAGAATCGTCTCCTTGGCGGCCCGCATACGAATATCACGCGAGCCGGGAATGATGTTGGGATTGTTGGGATCGTGATTGTCGCCGACGATGCCGATGCGCGTACAGCCACGCGCGATAAGGTGTTCGATTGCCGCCCGTGAGCCGGCGTCGCTCGGCGCGTTCACGGTGTCGACGGGCAGGCTGGTGTCGTAGTTTTCCAGCATGACGGCCGGGTGCCGCTTCAGGATATCGACCGCACGTGGCGCATTGATGGCGATGATGCCGTCCGAAAACGTGTACGACAGATCGTTGTCGTCGGTAAGATACCGGGACAGTTCGATGAGCATGTGCGAGTCGCGCTTGTGCACTTCCTCAGCCACACACATGGCCAGATGGGAGAAATAGTCGCCCTCGAGGCCCGAGGTAAGGAAGGTGATGGTATCGGACCGCCCAGAACGCAGGGACCGGCCAGACAGGTTGATTTTATAGCCGAGTTTGCGGGCGGCGTCACGCACGCGTTGCGTGGTTTCGGGCTTGACGTAATCCTTGCCTCGCAGGGCCGCGGAGGCGGTGGTGGCGGTCACTCCGGCCAGTTCGCCGACATCCTTTAAGGTCACCATCGTTACCATCTCCGCATATCACGAACCTTATCGATAAGAATCCATAGTACCGCCCACATCTCAGCCGAGGATGAGACCCTCGGTCGAGGCCCTGCCCGGCGACTCGAACGCCGCGGTCACCGTGGTGAGCACCGACGCTGCAAACGAAAACATGTCAAACCAAGAAATGGACATGACGGAGTCATTGTTTTCCGAGAGGGATATGCCGCGTCCACGGGCAGACGTCACGTATCAATCACGCCGATACCGTCATATAACTGTTTTCGATGTGAGAAAGCTCATAGCTTCCGACCACAGAAATCAGCCACAGCAACCCCATAACAGCGTTATAGTTCTGTTTGTCGGCGTCGACAAGAGCCAGCAGCGCCGATGAAATGCACACCAAGGATGTTTAGCGAATTGTTCGCAGTTCGCACGATTCGATTTGATTCGATTCGTGCAGCCCGGATGGTTCACGGGGGCATGCCGTCGTGATGTGCGTGGATATGGGCGATACGACTCTCGTTCGGGCCGGCAGGCCATCGTACACCAGTTACGAAAGGATCCGCCCATATATGGCAAGGTTTACCGAGAATCGTTGGACCAGCGCGATTATCCCTGCACTGCTGATTCATATCCCAATCGGTACCGTCTATTGCTGGAGCGTGTTCAAGCAGCTTATCGCTGACCGTCTCCACGCCAGCCCCGCCTCCGTGGAATGGGGCTTCTCACTCGCCATCTTCTTCCTCGGCATGTCCGCCGCGTTTGCCGGGCCAATGGTGGAGAAAAACATCAAGAAATCCGCACTCGTCTCCATGGTCTGCTTCGTGGTCGGCTTCGCCGGCACGGGCGTGAGCATCGCCCTGAACTTCCTGCCGGGCGTGTTCATCTGTTATGGCGCGATCATGGGCATCGGCCTGGGCGTCGGTTATCTGACTCCGGTCAAGAACCTGATGCTTTGGTTCGCCGACAACAAGGGCCTCGCCACCGGCATCGCCGTCGCCGGCTTCGGCCTGGCCAAGGCCATTGCCAGCCCACTGATGGAATATCTCATCGGCACGGTTGGCCTGGTCAGCATGTTCTTCATCCTCGCCGCGGTCTACGCGGTGATGATGTTCGTCGGCTTCCTGCTCATCAAGCGTCCGGCCGGCTGGGTGTACGATCCCGCGACCTCACACGTCAGCCGCAAGACAATCCTCAAGAAGCCCGTGTTCTGGGGCATCTGGATAGCCTTCTATATCAACATCACCTGCGGCCTGGCCCTCATCAGCCAAGAGAAGGACATCCTGCACGATGTGCTCAGGGCCTTCCCGCAGTATGCCAACCTGAGCCCCGCCAAGTTTGCCGCCGCCATCTCCGGCATCATCGGACTGGTGCTCGCCGTGGACTCCGTGTTCAACACGGCTGGCCGCGTGGGCTTCTCCACACTCTCCGACCACCTGAAGCGCCGCGAGACCGTCTATCAGGTAATCTTCATCATGTCGATTGCCGTGTGCTTGCTGCAGATCTTCACCAACAGCATCGGCAACGCTCTGCTGTGGGCCGTGCTGGCCATGCTGTTCCTCGTCAACGCGGGCTATGGTGGCGGTTTCTCGACGCTGCCCGTGCTGCTTGATCAGCACTTCGGCACCAAAACCGTCTCCACCACGCACGGTCTGACGCTGAGTGCCTGGGCGTTCGCCGGTCTGTCCGGCAACCAGTTGGCCTCGTTCGTAGTTGCCCACGCGCCTGATCAGGCCCACCGCTACGCCGCGCTGATTCCGGTGCTCACCGGCCTGTTCGTCGTGGCCCTGATCAGCATCAGCTTGGTCAAGTACCTCGGCGACAGAAACGTCACGAAGGCCGTCGAAGACCGAGGCTGAGCTGCCGCAAAACAACGATTCTGCCGGAGTCGGGCGCATCGATCGCATCAATCGATGTACGTCACGATTTTGGCAGAATCGTTGTTGTTGCTGTTGAGTACCTGAGGTCGTGCGGCTTACGCGCCGACCAGTTCGAGCATTTGGGGGATGCTCTTTTTGCCGAATTCGACTTGCTGGGTGCCGTCGGCGTGGGTGATGACGATGCAGGGCACGCTCATCGCGCCGTACTGGTCCTTAAGTTCGGGGAAGTGCGAGACGTCGTAGGCTTCGGCGCGCACGGCCGGGCTCAGGGAGGCAATGCGCTGGGAAGCAAGCACGGTTTCCGGGCACATCGTGCAGGTGAGCGAGACGAGGATCATGATGTTCAGCGGGTCCGTGATGGACTTCGCGCGTTCGACCAGGTCATCGCCCAGCGGCTGGCCGGGACCGGCCGCGTTGTACAGGCCGAGCACGAACGAGTTGAACTCGTGGCCGGAAGGTACGCCGTGGAAGGCCAGACCGGTGAAGACCAGTGAACCATTGCCGTCCTTGCCGGCCTTGCCGTCGCCCTCAGCCGGCACGCAGATGCGCACAGTTGGGCGGGCGAGCGGCAGGACGCCGGCGACGTCGAATGTGGCGCGGCCGGAATCGTCCAACGAACCATAAGTGGGCAGTTCGGTGCCGTCCGGCAAGGTGACGGACAGCGGTTCGCCGACCACCAAAGAAGTAGGCACAGAAGCACCATCCACCGCCGTGATCAGCCCTGCGGCATCAACGGCAACCGAGTTCAGCTTGCCGCCGGACAGCGCAACCATCTCGCCGATGAAACCCTGCAATTCCGCCGAAAGCGGAGTGCCGTCCAGTTCGAGAGCGAGCGTGACCGGGCGGGTCATGCGTCCGAAGACCACGCCAAGCTGCTGCTTGACGGCGGCGGAGAACAGTTCGCCGGGCTTCTTGGCGGCGCTGGCTGCGGCTGCGGCATCGGCGCTGCGTTTGGCGGGAGCCGGGGCGGGCGTCGTGCCAGCGGCCGAGGCGGCGGAGGCGGCCTTGGCCTCGGACTCCTCATAAGCGGAAGCAGTGGGACGCGGCGGCACCAAGCCGGTTTTCTCGCTCATCTGCTTGGCGTAACGCTCCAGTTCCACGGCGGCAATCGCACCGTCGGCGGTGGCGGTGACCACCTGGCGCAGGTTCTTGACGCGCAGATCGCCGGCCGCGTACACGCCCGGCACCGAAGTTCTGAGGTAGTCGTGCGTGACCACGTAACCGTGGTCGTCGAGCTCCACCACGCCGCGCACCAAATCGGTGGCGGGCACATAGCCGGCGAACACGAAGACGCCGAAGGTGCCGGCGTCGGCGGGCTTCCACGTTTCGGTCTGGCCGGTGGCAAGGTTCAGGATTGAGGCTTCTCGCAGGCCTCCTTGGCCGGCGGTGACGCCCTTCAGCTCGACCTGATAACGCACGTCGATCTTCGGGTTGTTCTTGGCTTCGGCGGCCACTGCGGCATCGCAGGTGAAGTCCGGTTCGCGCACGAGCACGGTGACTTTGGAGGCGTATTTGGTCAGGAACACGGATTCCTCGGCTGCGGCGAATCCGCCGCCGACCACCAGTACTTCCTTGCCGGTGAAGAACTCGCCGTCGCAGGTGGCGCAGTAGGCCACGCCGCGGCCGGCGTACTCGGCCTCGCCCTCGAAGCCCAGCTTGCGCGGGCTGGCGCCGGTGGCGATGAGGATGCCGAAGGTCTTGAGGTCGCCGCGTGAGGTGTGCACGGTTTTGATGTCACCATCCACGTCGAGACCGGTGGCTTCGGCGGAGAGGAATTCGGCACCAAAGTCCTGAGCCTGCTGACGCATGGTCTGGGTGAGCGCGCGGCCCGTGGTGCGGCCCACGCCCGGATAGTTGACGACTTCGTTGGTGATGGTGATCTGGCCGCCGAAATCATCTTTTTCAAGAATCAGCACACGGTAGCGAGCGCGGGCCAGGTACAGGCCGGCCGTCAGGCCAGCCGGCCCGCCACCAATGACGACGACGTCATAGAGATTGTTGGTCTGAGTCATGAAAACTCCCTTACATACACTGGCTCCCCTCTCTGAGGGGAGCTGTCGTAGTGAGACTGAGGGGAGCATATCGGATCAGGCTAGCTCTCGCGAGCACTCCCCCCAGTCGCTTTCAGCGACAGCTCCCCTCAGAAAGGGGGGCCAAGATTACCGCCTATTCAGTGTCGATCACAGCTGGCCGACGAGGTCGAGGCTGGGCTCGATGGTTTCCTCGCCAGGGGTCCAGTTGGCGGGGCAGACCTGGTCGCCGTGCTCGTAGACGAACTGGGAGGCCTGCACGCGGCGCAGCAGCTCCTCGGCGTTGCGGCCCACGTTGGAGGAGATGACCTCGTAGGCCACGACCTTGCCCTCCGGGCTCACGATGAAGTCGCCACGCTCAGCCACGCCATCGGCCTCGTTGTAGGTGTCGAGATCCTTGGCCAGCAGGGCGGTCGGGTCGGCAAGCATCGGGTACTCGATCTTGGCGATCTTCTCGTTGGCGTCGTGCCAAGCCTTGTGCACGAAGTGGGTGTCGCAGGAGACGGAGTAGATCTCGCAACCGATTTCCTTGAACTTGGCGTAGTTCTCGGCCAGGTCTTCAAGCTCGGTGGGGCACACGAAGGTGAAGTCGGCCGGGTAGAAGAAGAACAGGGACCAGTGGCCGAGCACATCGTCCTTGGTCACTTCGTGGAACTCATTGTTCTGGAATGCGTTCACCTTGAAATCGGTCAGTTCATGCTGCAGAAGAGTCATCATCGGTCCTTTCGGGAATTGTTAATCTTCAAGCGTTTACCACCACCTATCGTAATGTGGTGAGCCACGGCTCGCGCGGGTGTAACGTATGAGCCTTATCACACCACCCGCAACCCTTGTGCCCAAATGGCCGTTGCCCCAATCACGACTATGCGCGAATACTCGCTAATATGGCAATCAGCAGCCCGCTGATAATGGAGGTTTCATGGCTCAGTCAGACTTTGAACAGGAATCGACCGCAAACGCAACGTGGAGTCGCATGCTGCAAGGCAACCGGCGCTTTGCCGAGGGCAAGCCCGACCATCCATGGCAGGATCAGGAGACCCGTCAAACGTTGCTTGATGGCCAGAACCCGGATGCCGCGGTGCTCTCCTGCTCGGACTCGCGCGTACCTCCGGAAATCATTTTTGATCAGGGCCTGGGCGACCTGTTCACCGTGCGCACCGCCGGGCAACTCATCGATAGCGCGGTTATCGCCTCGCTGGAGTACGCGGTCAAGAAACTGCACGTCAGCCTGATCTGTGTGCTCGGTCACGAGCACTGCGGCGCAATCGAGGCCGCCGAGCAGGAGCTGGACGACCTGATGCACACCATCACTTCCGAAGCCGACGGCTCACTGGAGGCCGCGGATGCGATGGACGACCTCGACGAGCACATCGCCGCCGCCGAATCGATTATTCTGCGCCAGGCCGGCATGTCCGTCTGGCAGGCGCGCGAAGCCGAGCTCGACGCGCATGAAGACATCGAGCGCGTGCATGTGGCCCACATTATTGAAACTTTGGTGGAGCAGTCTCCTGTCATCCAGCAGGCCCTCGCCGCTGACAAGCTCATGATCGTCGGCGCCCGCTATCAGCTCGATTCCGGCAAAGTAGAAGTGCTGAGCTTCTGAGCGTGCGATCCGCAACATCGCCAACCTGCGTGGGATTTGGCGAATCCTTGGCCATAGCCGCGAGAAACAGCCTCTCTGCACTAGTAATGCCGTCCAGCGCTGGAGCGCATACGGCATCGTCGAAGGCGAGCAACGCATCGGAAACACCGGTCGACACGTCGGCCGCAGTAATGATAAGAGTGCCCTTCCCTTTGCCGAGTTTCTTACTGCCCAGCCAGCACACCCCAATTTGACGTGCCACTCCCCTAGAGTTGAAGCCATGTCACTTGGTTTGAACATCCTCCTGATTTTTGTATTTCTCGTTATCGGTTCCGTGTTCTCCGGCACCGAGTTGGCATTGGTCTCTCTGCGCGGCTCGCAGATCGAGCAAATGGAGCAGGAGGACGCTCGCGGCGCCAAAGTCGCCAAAATCGCACGTGACCCGAACACCTTCCTCTCCACCGTGCAGATCGGCGTGACGCTCTCCGGCTTCCTGTCCGCCTCGTTCGGTGCCTCCTCCATCGCCCCCTACCTGATTCCGGTGGTCGAAAGCTGGGGCGTGCACCCCGGCATCGCCGGCGGCCTGGTGAACATCATCCTGACCCTCATCATCTCCTACTGCTCCATCGTGATCTCCGAGATGGTGCCCAAGCGCATCGCCATGCAGCGCACCGAGCAGATCGCGCGCGCCGTGGTGCCCGCCATCGACGCCTTCGCCGCCGTCTGCCGCCCGATCATCTGGCTCATCGGCAAGAACACGAACGGCATCGTCCGCCTGCTCGGCTTCGACCCGCAGCAGACCGAGTCCGAGGTGTCCGACGACGAGCTGCGCGTGCTGGTCAGCTCCAACACCAACCTTTCCAAGGACGAACGCACGATTCTGGACGATGTGTTCGACGCGTCCGAAACCATCGTCGCCGAGGTGATGCGCCCGCGTGCCGACGTGGTCTTCATCGAGGGCGACCAGCCCTTGGCCGAGGCCGCCGCGTTCGTACGCGACCAGCCGTACTCCCGTTACCCGGTGACCGGCAAGGATTTCGACGACGTGATCGGCTTCGTGCATGTGCGCGATCTGCTGGACGTGCGCGATCCGAACGCCAAGATCGTGCGCGATGTGGTGCGCGAAGGCATCTCCCTGCCCGGCACCTCCAAGCTGCTGCCGAGCCTGGAACTGCTGCGTAAGCGCGGCATCCATCTGGCCGTGGTCATCGACGAGTACGGCGGCACGGACGGCATCGTGACGCTTGAGGATATGACCGAGGAGCTTGTGGGCGATATTCGCGATGAGTACGATCTGCCCAGCGAGAAGGGCGGCGAACGCACCACCCGCACCGCGTTCGTCAATGGCGTGGCCACGATCGAGGCCAGCATGACCATTGAGGACTTCGCCGATCTGACCGGCATCGAATTGGAGGACGGCCCGTACGAGACGGTCGCCGGCTACTTCTTGTCCAAGACCGGCAAGATGGGAGCGGTAGGCGACGTGCTGCATTCCGACGACGGCTACAACATGGTCGTCACCAAGGTGGATGGCCGCCGCATCGAAACCATCGAAGTCCGCAAAGCCGGCGCCCCGGACCATGCGCCGCTGCCGGCCGAATCACAAAGCGACGATGCCAAATAGTCGCGTGATATTCACCACCTATTCGTTCGGCCCGGGGCATAACCAAAAAACGTAGAATGAAAGGGCAACGTTCCACCTACTGAAAGAAGGAACATTATGACACTTGCATTTGTTGTGCCGGGCCTTGATGAAGCGGCCAGTGAGAAGGCCATCGCCATCCTGCAGAACCGACTGAGCCAGGAGCAGGAGGCCGCTCTGGTCCTGAAGCACGCACACTGGAACGTGACCGGCCCGAACTTCATCGCCGTTCACGAGATGCTTGACCCCGAGGTCGAGGCCGTGCTGGCCCAGGCCGACGAGACCGCCGAGCGCATTGCCACTCTGGGCGGCACCCCGGATGGCCGTGCTGACGCCATCGTGCGCAACCGCACGTGGAAATCGTTCGACGCTGAGGGCCGCGTGGGCACCGAGGAGTATCTCAAGGCGCTGATCGAGTACTACGACGCCTTCATCGCCGACGACCGCAAGGCCATCGCCGAGCTGGACGAGCTGGATGTGATCAGCTCCAACATCATCCAGGACCACGTGCAGGAACTCGAAAAGTTCCAGTGGTTCATGCGCTCTCACCTGGCATAAGTAAAAGCCGTATTCCGTGGCTCCCCTCAAAGAGGGGAGTCACGTTTGTCTCACGTGAAATAGAGAGTCTCCACATACATAAGTTGGAAAAGTGTATAAACCTCCCCATTTTGAGGTTGGAAAACGTAGACAAAACCGCATTCTTATGGTTGGAAAAGTGTAAAATATGCGCTATAAACAGTTGGAAAACGTGCCCAGCATAGATGCAAGGCCTACAAATGACTGGAGATTCTCATGCTGCGAAGAAAAATCGAGACACAGCTGGAAGCTTGGAGATCCGCGCCGAAACGCACTGCACTGCTGGTCACCGGAGCCCGTCAGATTGGCAAAACCTATATCATCAGGCACTTTGCCCAACAGCATTACGACCATATCGCCGAGCTCAATTTCATCGAGAACCCTGACCTCGTTGCATTATTCGATCGGCCCCGCGATGCCAAAAACCTACTGATGAGGCTGGAACTGGCCGTAAATACGCCATTAGTACCCGGCAAAACCCTGATTTTCTTTGACGAGGTCCAGCGTTGCAAGGAAATGGTCACCGCAATTAAGTTCCTTGTAGATGATGGTCGGTTCGATTACGCGCTTTCCGGCTCGCTACTTGGAGTCGAGCTCGAAGATATACGCTCGGTACCGGTCGGGTACCTGACCGAGCTGGATATGTATCCACTGGATTTCCAAGAGTTCTGCTGGTCGCAGCATATCGGCAACGACGTATTCGATATGCTTGCCGAATGCTTTGCCAAGCACCAGGAAGTGGATGAGTTCATTCATCAAAGGCTCATGGAGCTATACTCCAAATATCTGGTCATCGGCGGCATGCCTGCCGCAGTCGACTCGTTCGTGGCAAACGGCAGCGTTGCGGACGTGCGCACTATACAAGAGAACATAAAGCGTGAATATCGCCGCGATATCAGCCAATACGCGCGCAAAGAAGACCGGCTGCATATCCGCGCTATCTACGATTTGGTGCCCAGCGAGTTAAATAACCCAAACAAGCGCTTTACCTTCGCCAAAATCGAAAAGAACATGAGATTCCAATCGGTTGCTTCCGATTTCGATTGGCTGGTCAATGCGGATGTAGCCGTCGCCGCGTACAACGTGGACGAACCGTGCACACCGTTGGAGATGAGCAAGGAACGTAACCTCTTCAAACTCTTTTACAACGACGTGGGTCTGCTTACCGGCTCGTTTCTCAAGAAAACCGCGCTCGACGTACTCGACGGCAACCCTGATATCAACTACGGTTCAATCTATGAAAATGCGGTGGCCCAAGAGCTACGCGCTCACGGATTTGACCTGTACTACTACAACAGTAAGAAGCTTGGCGAGCTCGATTTCCTCATCCAAGACCGCAACGATCACGTGCTGCCGATTGAGGTGAAGTCCGGCAAATCCTACAAACGCCATCGCGCAATGGACAACGTGCTCGCCCACCCTGAATACCATCTCAATACAGGCTATGTGCTTGGCCCGTGCAACGTCTCAGTCGAAGGGAATGTAACCTACCTGCCTGTATACATGGCCGGCATGTTCTATAACGAATGACGGGCCGCACACTTAGTCAACAAGTACATGTCGGTCAGATGGTTCGGACTGGTCAGAGGGCCCGCTCTGATCAGTTAGGTCGGTCTGAACGGACTGGCTGGGCTGGTCGGCCTGAGTAGCCCGTTTGGACCGATCCGGTTCGCCCTTGCTGGCCTTCACACTGCTTCAGCTCCAGCTGAAGTTCGCTGATGCGCCGTTCGAGTTCGTCGATGCGCCGCACGTGTGGCGAAGTGAGACTAAGGGGAGCCGAGAGATGGCTCACAGGCCGAGGGCACCGGCCACGGCCATGGCCTCGTGTTCGGGATCGGCCTGGCCGATGTGTACGTTGACGTGAATTTCGTCATCGCCCGGCTCCTCGAGAATGTCGGACTGGGATTGCAGCATGCTCGGCTTCATGAAGTGGCCTTGGCGGTGGGAAAGGCGTTCCATCACCTCGTCGAATGTGCCCTGCATGTAGACGAACACCACGCCTTGACGGCGCAGCTTGTCGCGGTAGATCTTCTTCAACGCCGAGCAGGTGACCACGGCGGGCTCGCCGGCGGCCACGCGCTCGTCGATCCACGCGGCGATGGTGTCGAGCCAAGGCCAGCGGTCTTCGTCGGTGAGCGGGTGTCCGGCGGCCATCGAGATGGTGGCGCATTCGGACCATGCGAACGAATCCGATCAGGCCATCAGCCACATCGCCGGCACTGAAGCCTGACCCGTCATCGTCACAGCACCACGCGGCGGTTGAGGTCGCGGCGCAGCGTCTTCCAGCCGGGTAGGTAGGCGGTCATGCGGCGCTGGAATCCGGCACCGTGGCCGCTTTCCCACAAATGCGTCATCTCATGGACCAAGACGTATTCCAGGAATTGCGGTTCCATCAGTCCCAATTGAAGGTTCAGACGGATGCGGCCGGTTCGCGGTGTACACGATCCCCAGCGCGAGGTCATGACCCGTAGCGTGATATGCGTGGGCTGCCGGCCGACGACCGGCCCCCACTTGGCCAGCAGCTGTGGCAACGCGGCGTTGATCGCGGCCGCCGCTTGTCGTTTGCGTTCGTCGGTCCAGATTTGGGAGCGGTCAAAATACGGTTGGACATTCGTACCGGCTTGGCCTGGCCCGGCGTCACCAATTCCCGGACGACTGATATCACCGGTTTTCGGACGACCGGCAACGCCTCCATCATGGCCGCTGGCACCAGCTACACCACGACCTCCGTTCTCGAAGCCGGCGCCCTCGTTCAATGCCATGATGGAGCGCCGTTGCGCCTCAGCCATGCGCTGCTGCTGGGCGAGAATCCACGAATGTCGCTCTTTGACGAAATCCGCAATGCGACTCTCGCTCATCCGCATCGGTGCGGAGATTTCGACGCGGCCGCTCGGCGGTTTGATGCGCAGATACAGGTTTTTGATGGGTTTGCGCGTCAGGTGCAGATGGATGCCATCAATATCCAACGACTGCCCGGCGGCAGCGGACCGAACGGATTTCGGCGCACCGGACTTCGGAGCGGTGGATTGACGACGGCGATAAGGCACGCAAGTCATTCTCGCACAACGGCGGACAACGATGGCGGCCCGCCCGGAACCTAACGTTCCGAACGGGCCGCCATCAGCAATGAACGGTGCTGTCGGCAACGGCTACAAACCGTCACCGAGCCATTGAGTCACCCAATCAGCAACCGGCCGCGGTCAGCACCTGGTCGAGGATCTCGACGCCCTGGGTCGCCTCGTCGGCGGAGATGACGCAAGGAGGAGTGACGTGGATGCGGTTGTTGTGCACGCCGAGAATCAGGCCGCGCTTGTCGCCTTCGGCCACGATCTGCTTCATCGTGGCGTCGTCCAGCGGCTCCTTGGTGGTGCGGTCGGCAACCATTTCCACGGCCCAGAACACGCCCTTGCCGCGAACCTCGCCGATCTTCGGGTGCTTGTCGTACAGAGCGGTGAGCTGCGGGCCGAGCACGTCCTTGCCGATGGTGTAGGCGTTGTCGACGATGTGCTCCTCTTCCATGGCTTCCTGGGTGGCCACGATGGCGCCCATGGCCAGCGGGTGACCGGAGTAGGTCAGGCCGCCGGGGAAGACGATGTCGTCGAAGCGGTGGGCCACCGGGTCGCTCATAATCACGCCGCCGGCGGGCACGTAACCGGAGTTGCAGCCCTTGGCGAAGGAGATGATGTCCGGCGTGTAGTCGTAGTCGTCGAGTGCGAACCAGAAGCCGGTGCGGCCGAAGCCGGCCATGACCTCGTCGGTGATCATCAGGATGCTGTACTTCTTGGTGATCTCGCGCACGCCCTTGAAGTAGTCCTTGGGCGGAATGATGATGCCTGCGGTGCCCGGCACGGATTCGAGCAGCACGGCGGCGATGGTGTCCGGGCCCTCGAACTGGATCACGTGCTCGAGGTGAGCCAGCGCACGCTCGCACTCCTCTTCCTGGGTGGTTGCGGAGAACTCGGAGCGATACAGGTACGGGGTGAAGAAGTGCACGTGGCCGCGAGAGTAGTCGTTGGGCTTACGGCGCCAGTCACCGGTGGCGCTGATGGCCGCACCGGTGTTGCCGTGGTAGCAGCGGTAGGAAGACAGAATCTTGTCGCGGCCAGTGAACAGGCGGGCGGCGCGCATCGCGTTTTCATTGGCGTCGGCGCCAGCGTTGGTGAAGAACACCTTGTCGAAGCCTTCCGGAGCGCGGCGGGCCACCAGGGAGGCGGCGCGGCCACGGGCTAGGTTCGCGTAGTCAGGTCCGACGGTGCACAGGAGTTCCGCTTGCTTCTTGATGCCCTCGATCACCTTCGGGTGCTGGTAGCCGATGTTGACGTTGACCTGCTGGCTGGTGAAGTCGAGCATTTCACGGCCGTCGCCGTACTTCAGCCACACGCCGTGACCGGTTACCACTTCAGTGGGATCCAGGTTGCGCTGTGCGTGCCACGAATGGAATACGTGTGCGCGGTCCAGCTTGTAAGCGTCGTCCCAGATTTCCGCATCCTGCGAAAGATCATGCCCCATGATGTGTCCTTTCCTCGATATTTTCTCGAAGTGCCCGATGCCGTCTCCCGTGGATCGGATCAGGGCAGCAACGCGCTGTGAATGTCATTATGAGAGTTGAACATTTCGCGTCAAACTCGAACATTTAATAATGTTACAGTAGTGGCGAATACGAAATCATTTTGAAACATAGGAACAAGAACAATAATTGTATCCAGATTATGTAATGTTTATGTTATTCAAAAACATACTCATTGCACAATGCGGCGCTAACATTTGACTACCGTTGCCACAGTGACCGTTACTATCGGCAGTCAAGCAGCCAGCAACAAGCCGGCAACCGCCATCGATCATCAGCCGGCGGCAATCGGCAACATTCACGCAGACGCGCGCTCATCACGCTCGCCGCCAAGATCCGGGAGGCAGATCATGGATACGCCATCGCCATCAACCGCATCAACAACCGCACATGCCGTCGGCTACAACGATGAGCCAAGCATTACGGCCGCTCCCCTGCGTTCCACCGACGACCTGGCCGTTGATGCCGGCCAGTTATCCTCACTCATCCTCACCACCGAGGCGACGGCCACCCCGCAACGCATCGTCGAATCGGTCACCTCGCTGACCTCCTCCGGCATACTTGCGGAAGGCCAGCGCATGCCCACCGTACGCGATCTCGCCCGACTGCTACGCACCAGTCCGGCCACCGTCTCCAGTGCCTACCATGCCCTCGCCAGGTCCGGCATACTGCGCTCCCGCGGGCGCGCCGGAACATTCGTACTGCGGCAGTCGCGCACGCATCGCTACGATGCCGGCGACTTGCTGGCCGAAGCCCCGGCCACCGCGCCGGACCGACCGATTATCGACCTGTCCAAGGGCACGCCGGACCTTTCGCTGCTGCCGGACATCCGCCCGTTTCTCGGCAAGCTCGGCACGCACAAGGCATTCGTCAATTCATACGACGGGCCGACCATCCTGCCCATGCTGGAACAGATTTTGCGACGCAACTGGCCGTATGAGCCGGAGGCGATGACTATGGCATCCGGCGCGGGCGACGGTTTGGCGCACACCATGAACGCTTTTGTTCAGCCGGGTGATTTTGTGATTACCGAGGCACCGGAATATCCGCTGATTCTCGACATGATCGAGGCACATGGCGCGATGGCGTTCGGCGTGCCGATGGACGGGTTCGGTATGCTGCCCGACGCACTCGACCGTGCGCTGACCATGCTGGAATCGCAGCGTCTGGCGGTGCCGCACGGCGGCCATCAGGTCAGTATGATCCTGCTGCAGCCGCGCGCCCAGAACCCTACCGGGGCCAGCTTCAGCCCGCAACGCATCGACGCTTTGGCGGACGTGCTGCTCGCGCACTACCCGAATGGCGTTGGTATGCCGCTGATTGTGGAAGACGATCACAGTGGCGATGTGGCCAATGCGTATGCGACATCGTTGGCGCAACGATTGCCGCAACACGTGGTGCATATCCGCAGTTTTTCGAAGTCGCACGGGCCGGATCTGCGCTTGGCTGCGCTGTCTGGGCCGGAGGATGCCGTGGAGGCGATTATCGCCCAACGACGCTTGGGATCGGGATGGGTGAGCCGGTTCCTGCAAGAGATTCTGTATGAAATGCTGGCCGACAAAGAGGCGTTCCACACGGTGACCAACGCCCGGCATATCTACGCCACCCGGCAAAAGACGATGCATGCGCTGCTGCTGCGTCAAAGTTTGGATGTACATACCGGTGACGGGCTGAATCTGTGGATTCCGGTGCGCGACGAACCTGCGGCGTTGCGACTGCTGGCCGAACAGGGCATCCGTGTGGCCGCCGGCAAGCCGTTCCTGCCGAGCCTGCGTATCAGCGCCGACGCCACCGGAGCCGACGCGGGGGCCGGTGCGGGCGTGGACGCGCATGCCAGTCGAGGCATCCGCGTCACCATCGCACAGCAGGGAGCCGTCAACGAACAAGTGGCCGCCGCCCTGGCTCAGGCGGCGGCCGTAACGCCGAAGACTTCGACGAATCACTCGTAATTCTTCATGAACTGCGTTCGTACGCGCGGCGAGGAGCCGCCCCGTCTGTACGGGGTGATCAACGGGCTGCTGCGCATGCGCAACGGGCTGCGCAGGTCGCAGGAGCTCGACGACCTGGTCGACGTGCTGGCCTCCTCCATCGGCGCCCTGACCAATCCGCGTACCAACTGCCCACACCGGAGAAGGTCGCGCAGGAGAAGGCCTCGCTGCTCGAGATCGACGACAGCTTCCAGAAAATCGTCCTCGTACGCGACGTGGTCAAACCCGCCCGCGACGAGCACGGCATCCTCACGATGAGCGTCTACGATTTCCTCCTCGACCCGGACAGCCTGACGATGTGACGCCGGACGGCCGGCAAATGCCTCGGAACGCAGACCCCCCTCATCGGGGCTTGGCATCGTCCACGGGGCTCCCGTGCGGCACATCCACGGCAGGGCGTTGACGAACGTGTGGTCGTCGACCGCCACGTTGCCGCGCTGGCGCGGCAACAGATGCGCGACCCTCATGAACCGGTCAAGCGTGATGTCATACCCCGGCGTACACATACGACAATTATCACGCAAAACTTAAATAGGGTAAACACACCCTAGACAACACATTCATATTCAATACTCGCATGTTGTTTAAATAAGTATACGACAGTGGAGACATCAACGAAAGGCAACGGACTTCGACCCCTTCACATATGGATGTGACCATGTGGCTGCCATTCCCCATCCCACCGACGGAGGCGACGCGCAGCACCGGAGAGCCGGACACAGGACGGACATCAAGCCGACGACGACGGGGCGATCACGCATGCATTGCGGTACGGATGCGGCGCATGTGCGAAAGTCACGCCGATTCAGTCGACAACTGAAGAAACCCGAAGCGAAACTCATAACGTTATTCGATAAAGACGCCCGACCGCCCCGTCGGAACGCACCACGACCAAAGGAGATTGTCATGCCCACCGGACCGCTGCATTGGAAGACCGTTCTCATCACCACCTATGACAACGGCGAGCAGGAGGAAGAGACCGAACCGTGCCGATGCATAATCGGCCACGACCACAACGCCGACGACGTGCTTTACGAATATCCGGAAGCCGAAAGCCTGAGCGCGTACGATGCCGCCCTCATTTGGGGATCCAGCGGCATGGACGAGGACTATACATTCGGCTATTCCGAAGACGAACTACGCGCCGCGATGTGACGGAACCATCCCATCGGCGGTTTTGCAGAACAACGATTACGATGCGGAGGAAATGAGGAACGATCATGTGGGATTACGCTCGAATGGCGCAAATCGCCGGCAAGCTTGGCGGCCCGGCGAGAACCGGTGCCTTGATTTTCGGCGCTGGGATGATTCTCGGCGGCGTCATCGTCGACGGAGCGCATCAAGCCATGCGCCAAGTGGACGAGGAAAGTCGTCGGAAGGCGGACATGGCGGCGCAGGCGCGACGCTTAGAAAACCAAGTCAGCGGAAGAGACGACAACTAAGGTGTGTTTACACTAGTTGGGTTTTTGGGGCGCTATTGCTGTTTTCGTGGATGTCGGTTCGTCGTCGAGCCGTTGGTTTCGTAGGCGTGAGGGGCGTTCCCGCGTATTCTGTTTTCCGACCAAAGAAATGAATCGCGAAGAACGCCTGAGCAAAAGCTCATTCACCAGATTGCCGAACGTCAAAGGCACGGTTGCAGAGGATGCGCGGATCACGGATTCGGGACGCAACGGGGAGTCGGCGATGTGCGCGTCCTCGACCACCACCGTGTTTATAGATTCATTGTTATCAAGAAATGATACATGATATTCAGACAGCTTTCGGCGATCCCAGAGTTCGCCCAGGCACAAAACGACCCATCACCAGCTGGTTAATCACCGTACCGGAAATTGGCTCTTCAGCCCCCCCTGAAGTTAGATACTGAGTAATCATCCCAACAGCCGCACTCGCAAGCCGTTCCATTGGCTGCTCCACTGTGGTCAATCCAAGCAGAGGCGAGCGCAATGCACCAACACCATCAAATCCCGTCACCGAAATGTCATCGGGACAGGACAATCCTAATTCCTGTAGGTATTCCATAATGGACACGGCAATGGCATCACTGCCTGCCATGATGGCAGTTACTTTCGCTTCTAATGCGCGATCCACCTGCTCGCGCAAATACCGTCCTTGCTCCACAGGCATGGACATGATGAGGGTCTGCGCCCCAGCTACAATGAGTTCAGTCAGGAACGTGGCGGTTCTGGCGTGAAGGGTGGAAGCTAAGGGATTGCTCGATGCCGTCACCGCCACATTTCGATGACCTGCAACAACAACACGACGAGCTAAATCAGCCTCACATTTGGGATCAATACGAACGCTACCGACAGAAGGCATGTCAAGCCCCGATGAAAGCGCCACCGTTGGCACGAATCGTGCACTGTATTCCATGACCTCTTCAGCAATACGCCCGGAAGCCACGATGATGCCGCCCACATCATGTCCCAATAGGTTACGGATTGCATTCATCTGGCTCTCGGCATCATCTCCGCCGATGGTGATGAGCAAGTCATAGCCGGCAGCATCAGTTTCCATCTGTACCTGTGCGGCAACACCGCCATAGAACTGACTACTCATATCGCGCAGCAGCAGGCCGACAGTCATAGACCGAGATGCGGCCAGCGATGCTGCGCCGAGGTTGCGGATATAACCCAGACGATCCGCGGTCTGCAATACTGCAGCTCTCACCTCGGCGCTCACTTTGGGATGATTATTCAACGCACGAGACACCGTCGCCGCCGACACTCCAGTCTCCTTGGCTATGTCGGCCATACTAACGCGATGTTTGCGCTGCATTTCCACCCCTACCATATCGGCATATAAACATATTGCCTATTATTCCACTATGCCCCGCGTAATGGCCAGTGCATCAAGGAAGAGAACCGGAACACCCCTTCCTCTGGACTCTGATCCACTGCGACAAGATCAACGCTAGATACTCTCATCGATGTCGCGGGAGCATCCACCAGCAATTGGCATAGCTCGTCATCACGCTGCGCATCTGTATCTTGCACACAATAGGCAACCGTGTAATGCGGACCAAACGGCGGATCGACTAGAGCGTGCTTTAATCCAACATTACAGAACGATTCACGAACAGCATCGACCAGTCCCTTCCATGACGGATTTTCGTCACTGACGGCTTCAATGGCACCGGCACGGACTGTAGCTGGCGCATATTCCACGTCAAACGATTCAATATCGGCGACCGACATTGCCAGATGATTCGTCAACTCGTCCCATATCTCAGCTGGAATCTCCTCTCGATATAGATCCAGGCGCTGTATGGTCATGTGTAGATAATCTACCGGCTGAACTGCCAGTTCAACGGCGCCATTCAGCCATGATGCAGTTTCACGCGCCTCCTTCACGAGATATGAATTTGCGTCAGGTAATGCATAGACATGCAGCGCGCCACTTAGATTTCGCCAATGGGTATCCGGTCGATCAAAAAAACGTTTCATGACTACGCTCCATGCTTTTCAACCGGCACACACCACAATGCCCGGCAATCGAATACGGCCGTTACCTCGGCACCCGACCCAGCTGGAGCCATGCTGCCAGGGGCACTACCAATCATCTGGCCAGTGGCCGTATCAAGGGTATAGTTCACGACTTGGCCGTCGAATGCCGATGACACCACGGAGCAATTAATGGCCATGCGACCAGCGCCCGCTTCACCGCCGACGAGCAGGTCCTCGGCGCGAACCACTACGTTCACTTTGTCCCCGGTTTGCATGCCGGTAACGCCGGCAACTGCCATGTCTCCAAATGCGGTGGAGACGCTGTACATTGCCATGGCATTATCCGAAGCGCCACTATTCTCGACGGATTGAATCTGTCCTTCCAAGAAGTTGCTGGTACCTAAGAAAGATGCAACGAAACGGTTGACGGGGTGATGATAGATATCCCATGGCGACCCGATCTGTTCGACCCGACCGGCGCTCATGACCACGATGACATCAGCCATAGTCAAAGCCTCAGATTGATCGTGCGTCACAAAAATGGCGGTAATACCGAGACGACGTTGCAACGCACGTATCTCACCTCGCATCTTGACACGTAAACGAGCATCAAGGTTCGAGAGCGGCTCATCAAATAAGATAATCTTTGGCTCCATAACGAGAGCACGAGCCAACGCGACACGCTGCTGCTGCCCACCGGATAGCTGGTGCGGATATCGGTCTGCATATTGTTCGATACCCATCATTTCAAGCGCTTCATCGACCTTTTTACAACGCAACGCCTTGTCCATTTTCTTGAGTTTTAGGCCAAACTCCACGTTGCCCCGAACACTGAGATGCGGAAACAGCGCATACGACTGGAACACCATCGACATCGGCCGCTTATCTGCCGGCATGTCAAGGATGCTCTCACCATCGAGCAAGATGTCTCCACCCGTCGGTTGTTCAAAGCCTGCAATCATACGTAATGTGGTGGTTTTACCACAGCCAGAAGGCCCCAGCAGCGTCACGAACGTCCCTGGCGCTATGTTTAGGTCGGTGTGTTGCACTGCACAAAAATCACCGTTTTTACCGTGATATGTCTTGGAAATCGCGCAAAGCTCCAACGAACCGGATTTCGCAAGCCTTCTGTCTTTTTCAACGGTTTCGGGCATGGACTGGGATTCGATAATTGTCATGATATCTACCTCTTGGATTGATTAAGTCGGGTAAGGAAGATGTTGGCGATGCCCAACACGATGAGCACGAGCACAATAAGCAGACTGGAGTAAGCAAAAGCATTGCCGAATCGTCCGGCATCGACCTCGTCGAGAATTTGGGAGGTCATCACTTTAGTCTGTGGCGTAGTGATAAAAATGATGGCGGTAATCGTCGTCATCGACTTGGTAATACCATAAGTAATCGCCGTCACTACGGCAGAACTCATTAGTGGAAGCGTAACTTTACGCACAACAGTCAATGGATTTGCACCCAATGATGTCGCGGCCTCTTCAACCTGCGGATTTATCTGCTTGAACGCAGAGATGAATGCCTGCTGGCCAGTGGGATTGCCACGGGCGACAAAGACCATAATAATTGCTATTGCACCATTGCCCACAGCCAGACCACCGGCGAGCGCAGGAAGTATGTTGACACCAAACAGTACCGTCGGCTGCGAGTATGCAAGTGCGAATCCCAAGCCCAGCACAGTGCCAGGAATCGCCACACCAAGCATGCCCCAGAGATCAAGAATCTTGCCGAAGCGCGGGAGATGCCTGACAACAAGCCAGCCAATGGCCAACGCCAACAGTGCGGCGAGGGGTGCAGCAATCAACGTCATCGTCAATGTGGTAATAATCGCGTCCGAGCCGAGACGCCTTACGAATCGGAAATGCTCCCACGTAAAGGTGTTATCCACGCCAAGAATCTTGACGAATCCGCCAATAAACAGCGTTACATAGATGGACACAACAAACAGAGTCCACAGTGTAACTACTGTCATAATCGGAACAACGACTGCTTTGGACGTGACAGGCTTGAGAGATCCCGTAGGCTTACCGGTGACCGTTACCACGGATTTCTTAGAGGCCCAATATTTTTGCACAAGAAAGACGCTCAGAGCGGGCACCAGCAACACGATTGCCACACCGGCTGCTCCGGCGATGTTACCCGACCCCGCCACCGCGAAGTATATCTGGCTAGCAAGCACACGATAGTCGCCACCTATCACCAAAGGGTTGGCCAAATCGGCGATACCTTCGACGAACAGCACCAGGAACGACGAGAGCATGGCCGGCATCACCATTGGAATGGTGACTCGAATCAGTGTGCGCAGCTGCGAAGCTCCAAGACTTGAAGCCGCCTCGAACAAAGACGGGTCAATATTTTCGAACATACCTTTGATGTTGAGGTAAGCAACCGGAGCAAATGTCATGGTCAAGACCATGACCAGACCAGACAGTCCGTAGATATTGACCTCCAGCCCGAACAGGCCGTTAGTAATCATGCCTCGCTTGCCAAACAAGGTGATGATAGCGGTTGACGCCGCGAACGGCGGAGAGATTGTTGGCAACAAGGTCAACCAGTGAAGCGCTTTACGCCCAGGGAACTGGATGAATGTCTCCGCGTACGCACAGACAAACCCGATGAAAGTACCGAGAACCCCGACCAATAGCCCCAACACGATGCTATTAATCAAGGTTTCACCGCCATTGGAGAAAGCACCGACCATGGCAGAACGGCCTTCTTCACTAAGCGCAGCGACGAATAATTTATAAACGGGAAGGCCTAGGACCAGCATCAGGACAGCGATGACACCGACAAGAGTTACCCATACCGATGGGGACTTGCGCGGGCCACGCCGTCCATTGCCGCCCATGATTTTACTGCGAGAGGAAATCACGGTCATGATTGTTTTCCTTACACTGATCTTTTGCAATCACTGAGCACTATCGGCGGAAGCGACATCAGATTCGAACGCCGCAATGAACGCCTCACGCCCGTCTGCAGCCTTGCGGGTATCCCACGCCACCTTCTTGACGATGTCTTGTCGAGGCACGTCGGCACCAACCGTGGCCTTCGGATTCGTCGGCGCCGCATAAGACGGCACATCAGCGTACAGGTTTTGCGCATCTGCAGTGAGAATCCAGTCCATGAACTTCTTCGCATTGTCAGCGTTCTTGGCATCCTTAAGCACCGAGATTGCGCCTACCTCGTAACCAGTTCCTTCCTTAGGATACGTGGTCTTAAGATCGGAATATCCGGCAGCGATAGCTTTCTGGCAGTCTGAATCCAAAGCAATGGCAACGGCTACCTCACCTCGACCGGCCTGCTCAGTACCGGTGGCCGCGGACTTCGAATACTGCATGACATTGGCGTTCAACTGCTTAAAATAGCTTATGGCGGCATCTTCATCGCCATTGTTAAGCGCAGCCAACGCGTACATAGCCATGTAGCCAACACCAGCAGTGGCTGGATGCGGCATCGCAACACTACCCTTGAGTGCAGGATCCAGCAAATCCTCCCATGAAGTCGGCGCCTCAAGTCCCTTCTTCTCCAATTCGCTGGCCGCCGAACAGAATGCAATGGAGTCAGTGTAGAAGCCTGACCAGATACCATTATCATCGTTATATTCGTCAGGCAGATCGGACGCATTCGGCGACACATACTTCTCTACCCAGCCCTTGTCATCGGCCAGTAAGTGGTTTTCAGCCTGTCCGCCAGCCCATACATCAAACTCTCCCGTAGCGGTCTCCAATCGAGCCAGCACCTCACCAGCGCCGAGACGAACATACGTGGTTTTGATACCTGTCTCTTTCTGGAATGCGGCGGTCATCGCCTGGCAAAAATCCTCCTGTTGCGAGCAGGCAACGGAAACGCTTCCAGCCTGACTGTTGGCACTGCCGCCGCCACACGCCGCCAATGCACATAGAACTGAAAACACCATGCTAGAAGCAATTACACGCTTTGCGCCATATCTGACACTCATCATTGAGCCTTTCATTATTATGTGAATGCGTTTACATTGACTATGTAAACACAAAATTCAATTTATGTCAACATTTTTTAAACAACATACCGAATGATTGCGTTTTCACTAGATGTGATTCGTTAAAGCATCAATCCCATCACACGGAATGCAATTGAATAAAAAAGAGGCTTCCGCTGTTTTCGTGGGTTAGGTTCTTGGTTGCGGTAGGCGTATGTCGAGTCCGCCGCAGCGGAGAACCTAACCCACGAAAAACAGCGGAAGCCTCATATGTATTGGACATTTCTGTGCAGGGCGGGAGGTGTAACCGCAGCATTACGGTGTGAGAACGCAAGATTACGTAGCTGGGCATTGGCTGTGGCGTTGCTGAACATTGACCGCTGCGCCGGCAATCATGGCGCAAGCGACAATCACGACACGCCGTTATTGACATACCGCCGTTCAATGGTATTGTAATCACTTGTGCGCTTTTGAAGCGTATGGATCGGGCCCGTAGCTCAGCTGGTTAGAGCGCATCCCTGATAAGGATGAGGTCGGAGGTTCAAGTCCTCCCGGGCCCACAGGAAAAATGAAGCGGCCGCGAGCCGCTCTTTTTTTCTCACGGGGCTATAGCGCAGCTGGTAGCGCATCTGCTTTGCAAGCAGAGGGTCGCCGGTTCGAACCCGGCTAGCTCCACAGACACAACAAAACCCTTGGAATCAGTCCGATTCCAAGGGTTTTTGCGTTTGTGGCGTCAGGCCCCGCCACTCACTCCACGTTGGCGTGGTTGGCGTTGGCGTCGGCGTCGGAGACGTTGTCGCGGCGGGAGAGCATCAGGCACAGGGCGTCGAGCGCGATGTGCACGCTCTGATCGAACAGGGAGCTCAGCAGCTGGATGGAGCCGCCGGCCTCGCCCTTGACGCGGCCGGGCACCACGATCACGGCGTCCGCGGCGGCAGCCAACGGGGATTCCGGCTTGGAGGTCACGGCGATCACCTTCACGCCGAGCTTCTTGGCGGCTTCGGCGTCCTCCACGGTGCGGCGGGTAGTGCCGGAGCCGGAGATGGCGAGCAGCACATCGCCCTCATGCATGGACGGGCAGATTGTTTCGCCCATCATGTAGCTGGTGTAGCCGATGTGCATCATGCGCATGGCGAAGCTGCGCGCCTGGAAGCCGGAGCGGCCTTCGCCGGTGGCGTACACGCGGCCGGTCTTGCCGATCAGCGGCATCGCGCGTTCGATATCGCCCTCATCCATTTTGGCGATCACGCCGGTGATTTCGGCGACGATCTGGTCGAGGATGCGCGACTCGGTGCCGCTGGGGGCAGTGGTTTCGTTGGTCATTGATGTTCCTTTCCTTGATACAACGTTCCGATGATGCGCTCACGCGCTGTGGCAGGCCGCGGCGCACGCGCGGCAGGCCGCGGCGATGTCGCCGGCCTTGGTGATGGCCGAGCCCATGATGGCGATTTCGACGCCTTCCGCAGCCAGTCCGGCGAGCTGGTCGGGCTTGATGCCGCCGGCGATGCCGATGCGCGTGATCTGCGGGAATCGCGCCTTGAACGCGCGCACCTGGCCCACCGGGTCGGCGGTGGCGCCCGAATCGACTGACGTGTGCAGGCAGTAGACGGCGTCGGGGAAGCCGGAGATCAGTTCGATGCGCGACTCATCGCATTCGAGCAGGTCGATCATCATCTCGCCGCCATGGTCGGCGGCGGACGCGGCGCACACCTCCAGCGTGCCAAGCGACGACGATCCCATGACGGTCAGGTAGGCGAATCCGCAGTCGAAGCCGAGGTCGAACTCGTACTTGCCTTCGTCGCAGGTCTTGATGTCGCCCAACAGCACGACCTTGCGCCCGGTCTCGCCGGCCGGTCGTGCGGCCAGTCGCTCGCACACCGGGGCCAACGCGCGCAGTCCGTATTCCTTGGTCAGCGACGTGCCGATCTCGATGATGTCCGCCTCGCCGGCCACTTGGTCGATGATTGCTTCCGCGCGCGGGATGTCCACGCGGTCAATGGCTACCTGCAGCTTCACAGCGAGACCTCCTTGCGCGGGGTGTTGGCGATGAATTCGGCGAGTTCGCCGGCGGTCGGCAGGCCTTCGGAGTCGGAGACGCTGGTCACCTGGATGGCGCCGACGGCGTTCGCGCGCTCCAGCAGATGCTCGTCGTCCAGCCCTTCCAGCAGCGAGGTGATCACGCCGGAGGCGAAGCCGTCGCCCGCGCCGACCGTGTCCACCACATCGACTTCAAAGCTTGGCACCACGGTCTCGCGGCGGGCGCCGGACTCGTCGCGTTCGAACAGTGCGGAACCCTCGGCGCCGAGCTTGATGACCACCTGCCTGACGCCCATGTCGAGGTAGTAGTCGGCGATGGCGCGCGGGTCGGTCAGGCCGGAGAACAGCTGGCCTTCGCTCAGGCCCGGCATGAACACGTCGCACTTGGCGGCGATGCGGTTGGTGGCCTCGATCATCTGCTCCTCGCTGTTCCACAGGGTGGGGCGCGGGTTCGGGTCGAAGGTCACGGTCACGCCGTGCGCCTTGGCGGCGTCGACCAGGCGCATCACGGTGGCGTAGGTGTTGTCGGTGAGCGCGGAGAAGATGCCGGTGACATGCAGGATCTTCAGGCCGTCGAAGTCGATGCCGTCGACGATGTCGGGCGCGGTCTGGGAGGCGGCCGAGCCGGCGCGGAAGTAGATGACCTTCGGCTCGCCGTCGCTGGAGCGCACCTTGAGCTGGTAGCCGGTGGCGGCGCCGTCCACGCGGCGGATGTTGGTGGTGTCGATGTCGATGTTGTTCATGTAGTCGACGATCAGGTCGCCCTGCCAGTCGTTGCCGAGCGTGGTGACGTAGCTGATCGAGTGGCCCTGGCGCTTCACGCCGATGGCGACGTTGAATTCGGCGCCAGCCATCTCGCGCGGGAGAGTACGGGCTTCCATGAAGGTTTCGGCGGAGTCGGCGATGAGGTTCACCATCGGCTCGCCAATGGTCATGACTTCGGACATGATGGGGGTCTTCTGGCCGACCACCTCGCGGACCTGGGCAACCTGCGCGGCGACGCCGTCGGCCGGAATCGGGAATTCGAGGAAGACCGGGACCGAGGCGTCAAGCTGCGGGAGCATGGTCTTCCAGTCGATCACGCCATCCTCAAGCATGGTGGTGGCCAGCTCCTCGCGCGTGGCGGCGCCGTTCACGTTCTTCAGGTGGAACACGGTGATGGCGGGCAGCAGCTGGGCGAAGGCCTCGCCGGCGTTCTCGCCGCGCCAGAACCAGTTGCCCAGGTCGAAGGTGTAGCCGATGTTGCCGCCGAGTTCCTTGATGTGGCGCAGGGAGGCGACCGTGCAGTCAAGCGTGCCGTTTTCGGGGGTCTGGTCGTTTTCGATGGTCAGGGTCACGCCGTACGCGGCGGCGGCCGCGTCGATGTCGTCGATCACGGACTTGGCCACGTCTTTGACGTCACCCTGGTTGAACTTCACGTTCGTGACGCCCATGCGGCGGGCCTCGTCCAGGAAGCCGGCGAAACCGGGGTTCACCGCGCCGTCGATGGTGAGCGATTCGGGTACGGAGTAGAACAGGTCGAGCCCGTTGGCCTGGGCGGCGGCCGCGATCAGGTCGAATTCGGCGTCCGAGGCGATGTATTCGCGGCGGACTTCGGCCAGAGTGATGCCGTGGCTCGCGATAATCGGCAGCAGGTTGGACTGCGGGGTGCCGTTGGCGAGTTCGGTCATGTAGACGAGGGTGTTGATGCCGATGGTGGTCATGGAGAATCCTTACGTGAGGTGTGAAGTGTGAAGTGCGGCGGTATGGAGGTGGGCCGTCAGAACAGCAGCAGGCTGGCCAGTCCCATGATCGGGAAGGTGCACAGCCAGTAGACCGGCACGCCGTTCTTGAGGAAGGTCTTGGGTTCGAGCTCGTTGTATTCCACGGCCCACATGTTCCAGGACTGGGTCACACAGCTGGAGATGCAGGTCATCGAGGGCACCACGAGCATGGCGAACAGGAACCAGCTGTTGAACACGCCCATGCCCATCAGGATGCTGATCACGGCGGAGCCGGCGCCGTACAGCTCCAGCGGCCCGCGGAACAGGGCGAGCGGCGCGAGGATGCACACGGCGAGGGCCAGGATGAACTCGTTGTTCGGCACCACGGCTGTGAGCGCCGGGCCGAAGTCGGCCATGACGGTCACTGCGGCGTGCTGGAAGAAGCGCAGCACGAGCAGCATGATGATCAGGCTGCCGATGTCGCCGATGGCGGTTTTGGCGGTGGAGTTGAGGATGCTGACGAAGCCCTTGTAGGTCTTCATGTAGCCGGTGCCGAAGAAGGCGATGATGACGGCCAGGAACAGGGCCGGTACGGAATCCCACTGGAAGACGATGCTCAGCGCCACCGGCACGACGGGCAGCACGTAGGTCCAGATCGGCACTTCGGGCACGCTGGCCGGGCGTTCGTTCGGGTCGCCGACCTCGTACGGGGTGCCGTTCTCGATGGCCTTGGCGTTGATGAGGATGAAGATGACGACGGCAGCCATCTGGACGAGCATGGCGGGAATGCCGAAACTCAGGTAGTGGATGCCCCATTCGATGTTCTGGCCGTCCGGGGATTCATAGCCCTGGTAGAAGGCGGCGAACTGCACGAACATCACGCTGTTGATCCACATGGCGGCGCCGATGGACAGGGTGAAGACGGGGACGGCCACGCGCTTGGGCACGCCGAGGCGGCCCATGATCGGGAAGAGGATCACGCCGATGGCGATGGCCGAGCCGACGCCGTAGGCGCTGGTGAAGATCAGGCAGGTGACGAATGCCACGCAGATGGTGGCCAGCACCGGGTTCTTCTCGCCGACCTTGGCAGTGCGGTAGGAGATCGAGGCGGCGATGCCCGTGTCGACCAGCACGCGGCCGAACCATGCGCCGCACACGATCTGCACGATGGTGGGGCCGTAGGTCAGGGCCGGTTCGGCGAACGTCTCCTTGATCACATCGAACGGTTCGCCCACTCCGAACGGGATGCCGAGGAAGTAGACCAGCGTCCACACGATGGTCAGGATGAAGAATCCGATGGTCAGATTGCCGCCGCGCATCGCGTAGATCACGAAACACGCAAAGGACGCAATGAGCAAAATGCCCATGATCCATGTGATCATAGCTCGCTCCTCCTTGAGCTAGGGCCGGAATCCGGCGTATGCGGCCGGCCCGTGGTGGTGTTCTATCAGGTTATGTGGTGACGTGTACCGATTTAGTATATCGGTTACGTTTATCGGTTAACTAGAGCATACACCGCGTTACGTGTACCGGTTAACAAACGGCGTGTCGTGAGAGATATCAAGCGACGAGAAGCGTGCCGCTACTGCGGCTTACGGCCGGTGACGATGCCACCTTGCCGGTGCTTTGCCGGCGCTTGGATAGCGCCTGGACTATGCCTCGGTGGAGGCGAACGCGCACAATCGCGCGGGCATTTCCTTGAGTTCGTACGGGCCGTCGTATCCGTCATAGATACGGGCCAGCAGCACGCGGGCGGCGGCGCGGCCCATCTCCACCGGATTCTGGTCCAGGCAGGTGATGCCAATGCCGCTGTACTTTGCCCAGCGTTCGTTGGCGAATGCGCATACCCCTACATGGCCGTCGGGCGAGGCGGGCAGCGCCTCCAGCACATCGTGCATGGTTTCGTCGTTGTTGGCGAACAGGCAGATCCTCTCGCCACCGTGCGCCGCGATCGTCGAGACCAGACAGTCGGCCAGATCGGCCGCATCCTCGCGATACACGAGCACTTCACCGCGCAGGCCGCGGTCGAGGAAATACTGTTCCACGGCCTCGCGGCGCATGGTTCTGGTCGAGATGCCGTCGCTGGGGCGCGTGACCAGCACCACGTAGTCGAAGCCGCGATCGACCAGATAGTCGAGCATCTCGAACACCGCGCCGTGGTTGTCGGTGGCCACGCAGTCGCAGACGATCGGCTGCACGATGCGGTCCAGCATCACCATGGGCTTGTGGTTGCGGCGAGCGCAGTATTCGGACAGCCAATCGTCGTTGTTGCCCACGGTGTTGACGATCAGGCCGTCGACCTGGGCGTCGAGCAGCGATTCGATGTTCGCGCGTTCGAACGATGCCTGGTTGTTGGAGTCGCTGACCAGCAGCTGGACGTCGCGCGCGCGGCACTCCTGTTGGATGCCTTTGAGCAGCAGCGAGCTGAACGGGTTGCCGATGTCGGCGATGGTCACGCCCACCAGATGGCTGACGGTGGCCTTCAGCCCCTGCGCCATCTTGTTCGGCCGGTAACCGAGCTCGCTGATCACCGCTTCGATGCGAGCCTTGGTTTCGGGGGACATGCACCCGAATTCGCCGTGCAGATACCGCGAAATCGTGGTTTTCGAAACACCGACAGCCTCAGCCACATCCCCCATGCTGGGCTTGCGATTCGCCGCCGTCTTGTTCGCCATGGCCTCCGCTCCCATTCGTCAGATATCCCTAACCACTCTAATACAGCCCAACGCCGCGAGGGCAACGGTCACCGACAAATCGCATGAGTCACGGCTGCGCGGATACGGTTGTTTTGACGCGATGTCAACTTGAGGCTAGACTGTGCCGTGAGAGAAATTGACGCTGCGTCAACATAGCGGCGTCTATAGGCGTCTCAGCAACCCAATGGAGGACTGCGAGGCGCACAGCGCACACACGGAAAGGACCGCTTATGCTGTTTCAGGTCTACGGCGACAACGCCATCTACCAATGGATCGGATGGATACTCGTCTTCTGCTGTCTTATCGGCGCCAACGAACTGGCCCGCCGCACCAAAACCGGTGGCGTTATCGCCTTCCTCGTCATACCGGCCGTGCTGACCGTCTACTTCATCACCATCTACACGGCCGCCGCCATGGGTGCCGACTGGGCCCTCAACAACCCGACCTACGTACACATGACCAGCTGGTTCCACTATGCCAAGCTGTACGCGGCCACCATCGGCTGCATCGGTTTCATGGCCCTCAAATACAAGTGGGGATCCATCGGCAAATCGCACTGGTTCAAGTGCTTCCCGTTCGTGATCGTGGCCATCAACATCCTCATTGCCGTAGTGTCCGACTTCGAATCCGCCATCCGCGGCTGGGGCACCACGTGGATCTCCACCGAAGGCGTGACCCTGTACGGTGGCTGGCACAACGTCTTCAACGGCGTGGCCGGCCTGCTCAACATCTTCTGCATGACCGGCTGGTTCGGCATCTACGCCTCCAAGAAGAAGGACGACATGCTCTGGCCGGACATGACCTGGGTGTTCATCGTGGCCTACGACCTGTGGAACTTCTGCTACACCTACAACTGCCTGCCCACCCACGCCTGGTATTGCGGCCTGGCGCTGCTGCTGGCACCCACCGTGGCCAACTTCTTCTGGAACAAGGGCGGTTGGATTCAGAACCGCGCCAACACGCTGGCCATCTGGTGCATGTTCGCGCAGGTGTTCCCGATGTTCCAGGACTATTCCATGTTCTCCACCCAGTCCGTGAACAATCCGAATGTGAACCTTGCAGTCTCGTTAATCGCGTTGGCGGCCAATGTGCTGGCACTTGGCTACATCCTGCTACGCGCCAAGAAGCAGGGCATCAACCCGTGGACCAAGGAAGTGTTCAAAGGCACCAAGGATTACGAGCAGGCCATCGCTCGCGCCGACGAGTCTGAATTGGCGGCCTAGCCTCGCTTTAAGCCTCAGGCCAACACCTCCATGGGGTGATAAGTGGCGGTGTGGTGTCCGGTGATGGGGTTCCATACCCGTTCGGCGAATGCGCGCAGACGGGCGACGCCCTCGCGCAGCTCGTCGGCATCTCCGGCGTAGGAGAGGCGCACGAAGCCGCGCCCCTCCTCGCCGAAGGCCTCGCCGGGGACCACAGCCACGCGCTCTTCGTCCAGCAGACGGTCTGCGAATTCACCGGAGTCAAGGCCAGTCAGGCGTACGTCCACAAAGGCGTAGAACGCGCCTTGCGGTTCGATCAGACGCAATACCGGGCATCCGGCCAGACCGTCCAGCACGATCTGGCGCTTGGCGCGGTATTCCTCGCGCATGGCGGCCACGTTATCTTGCGGGCCAGCCAGTGCTGCCACACCTGCGTATTGCGCCAAGGAGTTCACCGAGGAGTGCATGAGTTCGGCGATTTTGCCGGTCTGTTCGATGACCGCTTCGGGTGCCAGCAGGTAGCCGATGCGCCAGCCGGTCATCGCATAGGTTTTCGACAGGCTTTCCACCACAATGGTGCGCTCTTTCATGCCCGGCACCGCGGCGATCGATGGTGCCACGGCTGCCTCTCCCCCAAGCGTTTCCCCGAACGTTTCCCCAAACACGAACGGATGGTAAACCTCGTCGGAGATGGCCCAAATATTGTGCTGCTTGCATACTTCGGCAATACGCGCCAGTTCGGCGGCAGAGGTTACCGCGCCGGTCGGATTGCCCGGTGAGTTGATGATTACGGCGCGGGTGCGCGGGGTGATCGCCGCTTCGATGTCCGCCGCGTTCACGCGCATGCCGTGCTCCGGACGCAGCGCCACGGTGACCGGGCGGCCGCCGCACAGCATCACTTCGGCGTCATAGGAAGTGAAGAACGGCGAGGGAATAATCACTTCATCGCCGGTGCCCACCACGGCTTTCAGCGCCAGAAACAGGCCAATCGTGGCACCGTCAACGGCTTGAATCTCGGTTTCGGGATCATAAGTGAGTCCCTTCACACGGGCGGAGTAATCGGCCACGGCCTTGCGGTATTCGGGGATGCCAAGCACGTTGGTGTACCGAGTGCGGCCAGCCTGTGCGGCCTCGCAAGCGGCTGCCACGATATGCGGCGCGGCCGTGGCGCTGGGCTCCCCCACGGTCAGTGAAATCGCGTCAGGCACGCGCTCTACACGGTCGAATACGTCTCGGATGCCGGAGCGCGGGATATTCAGGGCTTCGGCGGACAGGCTCGCGGGCTCGGCGGTCGGCACAGCAACCCGACCGGCAGCAGGCATAGTAGCAGGCGCAGCAGCAGATGCAACTTCGGACAGAGACATGTTGGAAAACTTCTGCATATCATCCCTCCTCAATGGAATTATTTCGTCGTTCTCTTATTTCAAAAGGAATTATTACATCCAATTAGGACTTTAAACGTAAACATTCCACCACACAACAGAAAACACAGGAAGAACTACTGAAATTACCAGGCAAAATCGGAAAGCCATCGCATTCCGGCAACAGGTACAGTGAACACAGAGCACAACGAACGGAGAAGACACCATGACCGCGATTGACGAGACCGACCAGCGCATCCTCACCATGCTGGAGGCCGACGGCCGCGCCACGCTCGCGCAACTGGCCCAGGCGACCGGACTGTCCGTCTCCGCCGCCCAGTCGCGCGTGCAGAAGCTGGAGAAGCGCGGCATCATCAAGGGATACAAGGCCATCATCGACCAAGAGCAGCGCGGCTTGCCCATCAGCGCGTTCGTCAACGTGACCCCGCTCGACTACTCAGCCGAATCCTCGATTCCGGACAAGCTGAACAATATCGACGGCATCGTCTCCTGCTATTCGGTGGCCGGCGCCCCCAGCTTCGTACTGGTGGTACGCGTGGCCTCCCCCACCGCCCTTGAGGAATTGCTCAATCTCATCCACCGCACGGTGCCGGTAAGCACCGAGACCACGATGATTCTGCAGACCTACTTCGCGCACTGACCGCGAACCCGGTAACCTGCGCGCCGAAGACCTCGGCCCCTACGGCGCACGATTCCCAACGGGCACATCCGACATCACCCAAGTCCACCTTTATGTCCACTATATGAACGCACCTTCGGTGTGATGCAGCTTCCATTTCGACCCGATTCACGCACAGACAGACATCCAGCAATCGCCGAAAAATCTAACAAACGGAAACTTGAACCACCCCATAACCACGCCGATAGCTTTCCCGTTATCCGAGCGAGACTCTATGCAGCAAGGGCCTGCGCGCATAGAATAAAACCGTCTTAATTCCCTAGCAAATCGAGGAGAATCATGCTCACTGACGAGTACATCAAGCGTGTCTACGACCAGGTCGTTGCCCGTGACGGCGATCAGCCGGAGTTCCTGCAAGCCGTTCGCGAGGTCTTCGAGACCCTGCAGCCGGTTGTCGAGAAGCACCCGGAGTACGAGAAGGCCGGTGTACTGGAGCGCATCGTCGAGCCGGAGCGCACCATCAAGTTCCGCGTGGCCTGGGTTGACGACGAGGGCAAGGTTCAGGTGAACCGCGGCTACCGCATCCAGTTCAACTCCGCCATTGGCCCGTACAAGGGCGGACTACGCTTCCACCCGACCGTGACCGAGTCCGTCGTCAAGTTCCTTGGCTTCGAGCAGATTCTCAAGAACTCCCTGACCACGCTGCCGATGGGCGGCGGCAAGGGCGGTTCCGACTTCAACCCGAAGGGCAAGTCCGACGCTGAGGTCATGCGCTTCTGCCAGGCCTTCATGACTGAGCTGAGCCGCCACATCGGCCAGTTCACCGACGTTCCCGCCGGCGACATCAACGTCGGTGGTCGTGAGATCGGCTACCTGTTCGGCCAGTACAAGCGCATCCGCGACGAGTACTCCGGCGTCCTGACCGGTAAGGGTCTGGAATTCGGCGGCTCCCTGGCCCGCACCGAGGCCACCGGTTACGGCGTGTGCTACTACACCCAGGAAGCCCTGCGCGTGCTGCGCAACGACTCCTTCGAGGGCAAGACCGTCGTGATCTCCGGCTCCGGCAACGTGGCCACCTACGCCGCTCAGAAGGCTGAGCAGTTGGGCGCCAAGGTCGTCACCGTCTCCGACTCCAACGGCTACATCTACGACCCGAACGGCATCAACGTCGAGGTCGTCAAGCAGATCAAGGAAGTCGAGCGCGGCCGCATCAAGGAATACGCCGAGCGCGTTCCGGGCTCCGAGTACCACGAGGGCAGCAAGGGCGTGTGGACCGTCAAGGGCGACATCGCTCTGCCGTGCGCCACCCAGAACGAGGTTGATGGCGAATCCGCACAGAAGCTCGTGGACAACGGCGTGACCGTGGTCGTCGAGGGTGCGAACATGCCGTCCACCCCGGAGGCCATCGAGGTCTACCAGAAGAACGGCGTGCTGTACGGCCCGGCCAAGGCTGCCAACGCCGGTGGCGTGGCCGTCTCCGGCCTGGAGATGAGCCAGAACAGCTACCGCCTGTCTTGGACCTTCGAAGAGGTCGACGCCAAGCTCAAGTCCATCATGGAAGAAATCGTCGCCAACTCCCTGGCCGCCGCCAAGGAATACGGTCACGAGGGTGACCTGATGCTCGGTGCCAACGCCGCAGGCTTCGTCAAGGTCGCCAACGCCATGGTTGCCCAGGGCGTGCTGTGACGCTTGCCGCTGAGCAATCGCTGAGCAGTGCTGAGCAATACTAAGCAGTACTAAGCAGTAGCGTAATGCCCTTGCTTCCCCGTGAGGAGGCAAGGGCATTGCTATATGTACAACGAGCAACAAGTGCTATCCCAAATACGTAAGCATTACGCACCACTATACGAGTGAATTCTTGGATATGATCATCGATCCAAGCTAACTGCATTCAGAGGGGTACTGAATATGGGAAACCCCGAGTATAAACGCCGTCATTGCAACGCTTATACTCGAGGTTTCGTGGTTCAGGTACCCCTTTGAAAGCAGTTGGCTTTCTGCAAAGCCATCAATGTACCTCTTTCAACGGAGATAGCCCCCCGTCTACAAGGTCACCAGGTCCGGTTCGCAGCAACGCTTTCAATCACTGCTGGCGATTGCGGCGCACTGCTACCAGCGCCAAGCCAGCAACGAGCAGCGGCACGGCGACTACAACCACCGCAATGATGGCCGAGCCGGTTTCCGGCATGGTGTCGGCCTTGGCCGCCGAATCCGCGTTAGGCGAGGCGTTGCCGCCCGGCTGAGTCGGCTGCACATCAGTGCCGGTCGAGTAGTTCGGGTCGTAAGCGAATGGCCACGCGCCATCCGGCACAACCCACTGACCAGCCGCCGAGCCGAAGCCCAGTGCCGCGAGCAATTCAGCACGCTTCGCCTGCACCTGAGCCTCATCCAAAGCAGACATCGAGCCGAGCACGACGTTCTTATAATCAGCCGGATCAAGCAGCGCGCCGGTTTCATCGTGGCTGGCGTATTCCGCGAATCGCACATCATCGTGGAAGGTCACGTCCACGCTTTTGCCGCTCTGGTTCTTGCTGGTCCACACATTCCAACGATTCTTGGTGATCTTGCTGGACATCGTGCTGTCGAGGTAGGTCACGGCCGAGGAAGTGTCCGTATACGCCGAGTTCTTCGTACCCAAATCCACGCCGGTCACATAGCTGCTGCCGTCGCCCTTACGCACCTGCGTGTACTGCGCGAACGTCTGCCACGGGCGGCCCAGCGAAAGCTTGGCATCGTCGTCATATGCTGCGGCAACGGTCAAGTTGCAGCGGTCAAACACCAGGCCCACGCCGGACTTCTTGGTGTTGGCGGCGGTGAAGTAGCCGTTGTTCTTGCCGGCGAACGCGGCCATGTGCAGCTCGGTGCCGGCGAAGTAGGCGTTGGCGTCGCCGAACACGAAATCAACCGTGCCTTCGATGTAGCCGCCGTCCACGTACACGCGGTTGCCGGCGCCCTGCACGTACAGAGTGTCCTGACGGCCGATGATGCGGCTGTTCTTCAGGTACACCTTGTCTGCCTGGGTGTTCAGCGCCACGGCCGGCGTCTGCTCGCCCGCCGCCGTGTGATCCACCACGTTGTAATCGTTCTGGAAGGTGATGCCGTAGGCGGAGAAACCTGTGGCACCCGCGCCAATGGTCACGGTGGCGCACTTGTTGGTGCCAAGGTCGAATTCATCCTGCGGCACAAACTTGCCGTCGGCATCGAATGTGTTGGACGAATAGTAGCTGGCGCGAATCGTCACCGCGCGCTTGGCGGTCACGTCGGCGTTGGCGAAGGTGACGCCCGGCTTGGTCACGGTGATCTTCTCGCGATAGTCGCCCGGAGTGATCTTCAGCACTAGTCGGTCGGTTTCGGAAGAGTCGTTAGCATCCAGAGCGGCTTGAATGGTCCGGTACTGGCCGTTCGGGCCCACGGTGACCGTGTGGCTGGTGGCGGCGGGGGAGCCGGCCGCGTAGTCGATGGCGATGCCGGTCAGGTACAGGCTGCCCGTGCCTTCAACGGAGAGCGGCACGTAGCGCGTGCTGTCGGTTGCGATGGTTACAGCAGTGCCGGTGGTGATGTCCGTACCGTCGAGCTTGAGCGTAGGACCGTACAGCTGGCCCTTCACGGTGACTGTAGCGCCGCCCTCGGCCTGTGCGACCGGAATGTACAGGATGGTTCCAGCGTTCACCTGAGTATCGCTGCCGCCGCTTGCCGCGGTAGTACGCGGGTTGAACTTGGCGCCTTGCGCCCGAGCGTCGATGGCGACGCCTTGGTAGTTGTCGGTAGGCCCTGCACGGCCGGTCGATCGATGCCGGTTTCCGTGAAGTCCCAGTTCGTGTCTTTGGCCGCGACCGTGGGCGTACCGGGGAACTCGGGTTCCGGCTGCTGTTCGGCAAGGGCGATGCCGTTGAGATAGGTCTGGGCAGTGAAGGTGACGTTTACCGTACGAGCCGACTCCGCAGCAGGCAAGGCGATAACTGTGTTGTCGCTGCTCACTTCACCGGCATCCGCGGTAATAGTGGTGGTGCCGCCGGACAACGCAAGGGTGATGGTGGCTGTATTGGTGTGGGCTGGCACCGGGATGCTGATGATGGTTCCGGCGTTGATCTGGGTGTCATTGGCGCGCGGCGCAAACTTGGCACCGTTTGCAGTGGCATCGATGGTCAGCCCGTCGAACGTCTGGGATCCGCCTTGTATAGTGCCGAGAGCCGCCAGCTCAGTGTTGTTCGCAGGATTCAGCACCCATTCGCGATTGATGGATTCCGCGGCTTGCGTGCTGCTGGTGGTGCCGGTGCTCGGCGACGTTGCTTCCGCGGCCGATGCAGTGGCTGCCGCACCGCCAAATATCATGCTTGCAGCCAACAGCACACCGGCAGCACGAATAATGGTGTTTTTCATGGGTGTTCTCTCTTATGTATCGATGTACAACAACGAAAGCCGCTTTCGGAACACCCGAGTCGGTTTTGCAGCCTGAAAGCAGGGCTTCACCTGCTGAGGGGAACACGACTATCGGGCATTTCCCAGCCTGTCTTCGCGTTCAAAATATCACCGAAAAAAATGCGACTGGAACCCCGTAGCACAACAAGAAAAAAAGGGGTGCACCCCATGTGTTGGGATGCACCCCTAAGTGGTCAATAAGGGGGAGTTGGAATGGGACTCATGACTCCCCCCCAGCGGCGCCAAGCTGCCACACGCTGGCAGACCAACACCACTGTGTGCATTCTCTGCGTCGGCGGCAGTCCAAAACTTGGCCCAGCAACGACGCTTGCTGTGCCCAGCGTCGGCAGAGGGCCAAGAATTGGACGCATACGACACAGAACGCACCCTCAGCGTCGGCAGAACTCCAAGATCTGTACCGCTGCCGACGGTAAGCCCTCCACAGCGTCGTCAGAGATACAAAATCTGTCCCAACACCGACGCCTGCCACCCCCAGCGTCGCCGGAGTCCCAAGTCTCGGCCCAGCAACGACGCCTACGAACCCCACACATAAGAAACCGCACCTCCGATCATCGAATCTGAATTACTTCAGTCCAACAACCGGGGTGCGGTTCACTGAGGAGAGTTCCGTCAGTATAGCTATATCAGTCGTCGCCGAGCGTAACGTGCACACCGCCGACCAGAGAGCTGACCACGTTGTAGATCAGTGCCGCAATGGTGGCCAGCAGAGTGAAGATCACCACTTCGACAATCGAGAAGATGGTGACGCCGGAGACCACGGTGGTAAGGGACAACACGTTCTTGAGATCGAAACCGCCTGCATCAAGACCGGTGGAAGACACAATCTGCGTAATCTGGCTGAATACACCGACCACATCAAGCAGCACCCATACGATCGCGGAGGCAACGACCTGAATAATCGCCACGGCGATGGACAGCATGAACGTCACCTTGGCCACGGACCAAGCATCCACGCGGGTCAGCGACAAGCTCATGCGGCGAGCCCTGGGGGCGCTACGGCGAGGTGCCGGACGCACGGGAGTGGCGGCACCTGAAGAAGGCAACGCGGATTCTTCCGGATCGCTGGACACGGAGCGTGCCACGCGGGGAGCGTGCTCAGTACCGATCAGCGGCTCGACATGCTCGTTCTGCGTATTGCCGACTGCCGGCGGTATGATCCGGGGCTCGTTGTCTTCGAGATTCTCGCTCATCGTTTCTCCTTAACAGGCTTGGCGGTAGCCTCTGCTGTATGCGAGGCTACCAGCTTTTCAGGACGCTGCTCACGCCTCGTCCGCGTTGTTCACATTCTCGCCGGATTGTGCGGTCTCGGCGGTGCCGTTCGCCGCGGCATCGCCGCCATCCTCGGGCTCGTCCTTCTCCTCGTTACGGGCGATGGAGAGAATCGTGTCGCCCTTGTCGGGCTTGGCAAAGGTCACGCCCTGGGTGTTGCGCCCGGTGCGCTTGACTTCGTCCACGTTGGAGCGAATCACCTTGCCGGACTTCATGATGGCCATAACCTGATCGTCTTCGGACACCACGAGCGCGCCGACCAGAGCACCACGGCCCTCGACCAGTTGCACGGCCTTGATACCCAGGCCATTGCGGCCCTGCAGACGGTATTCGCTGATGGCGGTGCGCTTGGCGAAGCCCTCGTTGGTGACCACGAACAGGTCCTTGTCGGAGTCGCCAGGGACCACATCCATGGCCAGCAGGCTGTCGTCGTTACGGAACTTCATGCCCTGCACGCCGGCGGTCTGGCGGCCCATCGGGCGCAGCTGCTCGTCGTCGGCCTGGAACTTGAGGCTCATGCCGAGTTTGGAGACCAGGATGATGTCGTCCTCGGCGTTGCACAGCGCGGCGCCGATGAGCTCGTCGGCGTTCTCGCCGTTCTCGTCGGCCATGAGGCGCACGGCGATCAGGCCGCCCTGGCGCGGGGAATCGTACTCGGCCAGCGGGGTCTTCTTGACCTTGCCGGAACGGGTGGCGAGCACCAGATACTTGGCCACCTCGTAGTTCGGGATGGACAGCACGGTCTGGATGGACTCATCAGGCGCGAACTGCAGCAGGTTGGCCACGTGCTGGCCCTTGGAGTCGCGCGAGCCCTCGGGCAGCTCGTAGGCCTTGATGCGGTACACGCGGCCCTTGTTCGTGAAGAACAGCAGCCAGTTGTGCGTGGAGGTCAGGAAGAAGTGATCCACCACGTCGTCCTCGCGCAGCTTGGTGCCCTTGATGCCCTTGCCGCCGCGGTGCTGGGAGCGGTATTCGTCGGCCTTGGTGCGCTTAATGAAGCCGGAGTGGGTCACGGTGACCACCACGTTCTCTTCGGCGATCAGGTCTTCGACGTTCATCTCGCCGGAGAACGGCAGGATCTTGGTGCGGCGGTCGTCGCCGTACTTGGCGACGATCTCGTCGAGCTCGTCGCCGATGATCTTGCGCTGGCGTTCCGGCTTGGCGAGGATGTCGATGTAGTCGGCGATCTTGCGCTGCAATTCCTCATGCTCGGCCACGATCTTGTCGCGGTTCATGCGGGTCAGCGTGCGCAGCTGCATGGCCAGGATGGCGTCCGCCTGCACCTGGTCGATGTCCAGCAGCCCCATAAGGCCCGTACGTGCGGTGTCGGTGTCTTCGGAGGCACGGATGAGGGCGATGACCTCGTCCAGCATGTCGAGGGCCTTCAGATAGCCCTGCAGGATGTGGTCGCGCTCTTCGGCCTCGCGCTTCAGGTACGCGGTGCGGCGGGCGATCACGTCGAGCTGGTGGTTCACCCAATGGCGGATGAAGGCGTCCAGGCTCAGCGTGCGCGGCACGCCGTCGACCAGCGCCAGCATGTTGGCGCCGAAGGTCTGCTGCAGCTGGGAGTGCTTGTACAGGTTGTTCAGGACCACCTTCGGCACGGCGTCGCGCTTGAGCACGAGCACGAGGCGCTGGCCGGTACGGCCGGAGGTCTCGTCGCGCATGTCGGCGATGCCCTGGATCTTGCCGTCGCGCACGGCCTCACGAATGGAGACGACGAGGCGGTCCGGGTTGACCTGGTAGGGCAGTTCGGTGACCACCAGGCACATACGGCCGTTGATCTCCTCAGTGTTGACCACGGCACGCATGGTGATCAGGCCACGGCCGGTGCGGTAGGCCTGTTCGATGCCCTTGTGGCCGAGGATGGTGGCGCCGGTGGGGAAGTCCGGTCCCTTGATGATGCGGATCAGGTTTTCCAGCAGTTCCTCGCGGCTGGCGTCCGGGTGGTCGAGCGCCCAGTGGACGCCGTCCGCCACCTCGCGCATGTTGTGCGGCGGGATGTTGGTGGCCATGCCGACGGCGATGCCGGCGGAGCCGTTGACGAGCAGGTTCGGGAAGCGGGCCGGCAGCACGGTCGGCTCCTGGGTCTTGCCGTCGTAGTTGGGCACGAAGTCGACGGTGTCCTTGTCGATGTCGCGCACCATTTCCATGGCCAGCGGGGCCATACGGCATTCGGTGTAACGCATGGCGGCGGCCGGGTCGTCGCCGGGGGAGCCGAAGTTGCCCTGGCCGTCGACGAGCATGTTGCGCATCGACCAGGACTGGGCCATACGCACCAAAGTGTCGTAGATGGCGTAGTCGCCGTGCGGGTGGTACTTACCCATCACGTCGCCGACCACGCGGGAGCACTTGTTGTAGCCGCGATCGGGGCGGTAGCCGCCGTCGTACATCGCGTAGATCACGCGGCGATGCACGGGCTTCATACCGTCGCGCACGTCCGGCAGGGCGCGCTCGACGATCACGGAGAGGGCATACGCCAGATAGGACTCGCGCATCTCCTGCTGCAGGTCCTTGCGCTGGATGCGTTCGCCGGTGTCCATCAGGCCGTAGTCGGTAGTGTCCGCCTCCTGCGGGCTCAACGGCTCCATCGAGCCGTCCGGCGTGAACTGCTCGTCGCCGGTGTTGTTTTCATCTGCCACTGTTGTTCCTTTAGTTGTCTAAGTCCGTTGTGTACCTCCCTCTGACGAGGGAGGTTGGAGGATTCCGTTACGCATCGATCCAACGCACGTTCTTGGCGTTGCGCTGGATGAAGAGGCGGCGGGGTTCGACCTCATCGCCCATCAGCATCGAGAAGGTCTCGTCGGCCGCGGCGGCGTCCTCGATGTGCACCTGCTTCAGAATGCGGTGCTCGGGGTCCATGGTGGTCTCCCATAGCTCCTGGTAGCTCATCTCGCCCAGACCCTTGTAGCGCTGGATGCCTTCGCCCTTGGGCAGCTGGCGTCCGTTGGCCTTGCCTTCGGCGAGCACGCGGTCGCGCTCGGCGTCGGTGTACACGAAGTCGTGCGGGCCCTTGGTCCACTTCAGGCGGTACAGCGGCGGCATGGCCACGTACACGTAGCCGGCGGTGATCATCGGGCGCATGTAGCGGAAGAACAGCGTCAGGTTCAGGGTGGCGATATGCGCACCATCCACATCGGCATCGGCCATGATGATGACCTTGTGGTAGCGGACCTTGGAGATGTCGAAGTCCTCGCCGTAGCCGCCGCCGACCGCGGTGATCAGCGATTCGATGGTGTCGGACTTCATCATGCGGTCCAGGCTGGCGCGCTCGGTGTTGAGGATCTTGCCTCGCAGCGGCAGGATGGCCTGCGTGATCGGGTTGCGGCCCTGGATGGCGGAGCCGCCTGCGGAATCACCCTCCACGATGAACAGCTCGCACTCTTCCGGGTTGTTCGACTGACAGTCCTTGAGCTTGTCGGGCATGCCGGCGGACTCGAAGATGGACTTGCGGCGGGTGTTCTCGCGGGCCTTCTTGGCGGCCAGACGGGCGCGGGATGCCTCGATGGCCTTCTGGATGATGTTCTTGGCCTCGGCCGGGTGGGCATCGAACCAGTCGCCGAGCTTGTCGGTCATCACGCGCTGCACGAAGGTCTTGGCTTCGGAGTTGCCGAGCTTGGTCTTGGTCTGGCCTTCGAACTGCGGGTTGGTGAGCTTGACGGAGATCACGGCGGTCAGGCCTTCACGCACGTCGTCGCCGGAGAGGTTCTCGTCCTTGTCCTTGAGGATGCCCTTGTCTCGCGCGTAACGGTTGACCAGCGAGGTCAGCGCGGCGCGGAAGCCCTCCTCATGGGTACCGCCCTCGGTGGTGGAGATCGTGTTCGCGAAGGTGTGCACAGCCTCGGAGTAGGCAGTGGTCCACTGCATGGCGAGTTCGGCGGAGATGCCGAGCTTCAGGTCTTCGGCCTCGAAGCTGATGACGTCCTCTTCCACCGGCGTGGCCTTGCGCACCTTGACCAGATAGTCGACGTAGTCCTTGATGCCGTTGAGGTACTGGTAGGTGACGGTCTGGTGCTTTGCGCCGGGCTCGTCCGCGGCGTCGCCGGCCACCTCGTCGCCGGCCTGGTCGTTCTCACGCTCGTCGGTCAGGCTGATCTTGAGGCCCTTGTTCAGGAAGGCCATCTGCTGGAAGCGGGAACGCAGCGTCTCGAAGTCGTAGATGGTGGTCTCGAAAATCTTCGGGTCGGCCCAGAAAGTCACGGACGTACCGGTGGACTCGCCTTCGGTCATCGGCTCGCCCTGCTTCAAGGGCGCGGTGGGGTGCTGGTCGATGTACGTCTGGGTCCAGTGGAAGCCCTGACGGCGCACTTCGATGTCCACGCGGGTGGAGAGTGCGTTGACCACGGAGATGCCCACGCCGTGCAGACCGCCGGACACTGCATAACCGCCGCCGCCGAACTTGCCGCCGGCGTGCAGCTTGGTCATCACGGTCTCCACACCAGAGACGCCCTCGCCGGGCACCTCATCGACCGGGATACCTCGACCATCGTCCACCACACGGATGCCGTTGTCCGGCAGAATGGTGATCTCGATATGGCTGGCGTATCCGGCCAGCGCCTCGTCGACCGAGTTGTCGACGATCTCATAGACCAGGTGGTGCAAACCGCGCGGGCCGGTGGAACCGATGTACATACCGGGGCGGATACGCACGGCCTCAAGTCCTTCGAGCACCCTCAGATCGGAGGCCTCATAATGCTCGGGGGCCATGGATTCGTCAAGTTCGCCTTCGGTCAATTCCGCATTGTTGATGCGTTCCGCAGCCGCCTTCAGCTGCTCCTCTTTGCTGGTTTCGTCTGCCAACAGGCTTCCTTCCGTGACTACAGGGTCAACCTCCGTCATGAAGGTCATTCACGGAGGTGATATGGCTTACGAGGCCCGTAAAGGGCTCTTCTAGCCATTTGACCATACTGCATGTGATTTTACTCGTCTAACCCGACGAGCGCCATAGCGAGGCTTCTGCGAATTTGTTTGGTATCTTGGCTACCGCCGCCGAGCCCATTTGCGTGTGTATCCGGCGGCCGGGCCGGTCACGCGAATCTCGGTGATGGTCAATCCTTTGAGATTGCGACGGATGGTATCGGTGAGTTGGGGGATAAGGTAGGTCAGCTGCGTGGCCCAGACCGTGGATTCGGCGCGGATGGTCAGTACGCCGTCAGTAAAATCGGCGACTGCCGAATGGCTGGCGATGGCCTGACCCACCACTTGGTCCCAATGGTTGCGCAATTGCGCAAGCTTCATATTCGCCGTCCAGACGCCGTTGCCGGCGATGGTGGTCATCACGCTGCCCAGTTCAGCCGGATCGCGCCCCGGTTTGCCGAAGTTTTCGATGGCCTCTTCACGGCGGCGTCTGTAGTCCTTCAAGGTCGCCCCGCGACGGGAGAGCCGCTCGAATATTTCGGCCGGCAGTTTGGTCTCGTCCAGGTTGAGTTGGCGGGCGATCGGCGGGTTCATGACACTTTCCGTTCTACGGACGCGCTGTCCACCGCGGTTTTTTCGTCATACCCACCCAAACTCTCATTTTCCCGCGAATTGGACAAATTGCCCAGAGTTGGCAATATCACGGAAGCTGGTTCGTCCAGTGCGGCCACGTCGATGCGATGGGCCGATTCATAGTCGGGCACATCGCCTTCAGCGGCCACGGTAATCAGCACCTGATCCTGTTTTCTGGCGAAATCAAGAATCTGCGTGCGCCGGCTGTCGTCAAGCTGGGCGAACACATCATCGAGAATCACAATCGGCTGCAATCCCAACCGGTCACGCACTATTTCGAACAATGCCATTTTCAAGGCCAACGCCATCGTCCACATCTCGCCGTTCGAAGCGAACTCGCGGGCGGGAATACCGCCCAACTCAAGGTTCATGTCATCGCGCTGCGGACCGATAAGGTTCACGCCGCGAGCCACTTCACCGGGGTAGATGCGTTGGAAATGCTCGCTAATCTGCGGATGCGGATCGTCGAACATCAGCACTTCGTCGAATGAAGGCGCATAAGTGAGCGTCACCTGCTCGCCGGCACCGGCCAAGTCGGCGTAAATCGCGGCAAATGGCTCGGCAAGCAGACCGATCACATGAGCGCGCATACGGGTCAACGCCACACCGGCTTCGATGAACTGGCCGGTCCAGATTTCCAAACCGCTCAGAACCGCATCCATCGGCTGGCCATTGTTGGCATTGGCATTCAATTGCTTCAACAATGTGGCACGCTGTTTGGCGATGCGCGTGAACTGTTGCAACGTCTGCATGTATCCGGGCTCGAGCAGAGCCGCAGCCTGATTCATCATGACGCGGCGTGCTCCCGGATCGCCGGATACCAACCGCTGATCTTCGGGAGTGAAGGAAACGCTTGGAATCTTGCCGATGATATCGCGCAGATACAGCGACGACCCCGAGTTGATGCGGGCTCGGTTGGCACCACGCGCATGAATTGACGCTTCATACGTAGTGGTTTGACCGGCATCATCAGCGACGTTCGCGCGGATGGTGGCCGTGGTCTGCCCGCGTTCGATCAGCGGCAACGTGCTGGACGTGCGATGGCTCGATCCGGTGGACAGCACTTCGACGGCTTCCACCAGATTGGTTTTGCCCAGACCGTTCTTGCCGAACAGGATATTCACGCCTGGTACGAAATCGACCACTACCTGACTCCATGAGCGGTAGTGGTCGAGTGCGAGACGGGAGATGTGCATTAGCGAATCGTTGGAAATTCAGGGATTTCAGTTGTTAAAGCGCATCGGCACGAGCAGGTATCGGTAGTCCATGGACTCGTCGGAATCAGCTTCCTGCTGGCCATTGAACTCGACCGGCTTGACCGGGGTCGTCATTTTGATGCGCACGAATGGTTCGGTTACGGCGGACAGACCCTCCTTCAGGTAGGACGGGTTGAATGCCACGGTGATGTCGTCGCCATCCATGTCGATGTCCAGTGTTTCGTTGGCCTGAGCCTCGTCGACCGATCCGGCGGACAGCGCCACTTCCTGACCGGTGAAGGTCATGCGAATCGGAGCATTGCGTTCGGCGACCAAAGCCACACGGCTGATGGCGTCGAGCAAATCCTGCTTGTTGACTACGGCCTGAATCGGATATTCGTCGGCGAACAGGCGGTCGACCGCCGGGAATTCACCGTCGATGAGCTGGGAGGTGGAGACGCGGCCGGCGTTTTCGAAGCCGAGCAGCGTCGGGCTATCGGCATCGAAATCAAGGCGGATGTTCTGGTGCTCGTCAAGAGCACGGGCCACATCCTTGAGCAGGGAGCCGCGAACCAGCGTGGTGGTGTCGACGTCCGGGTTCTGCGGAGTCCAAGTGAAGGTGGCGCGGGCCAAACGGAAGCGATCGGTGGAGGTCATGACGACCTTGTCGCCTTGGAATTGCATGCGAACGCCGGTCAGTACCGGGCGGTTTTCTTCGCGGGAGACGGCAACGCACGCCTGGTTCACGGCCTGAACGAAAGTCGGGGCATCGACTTGGCCGAGCATGGCCGGTACCACGGGCAGATCCGGGTACTCGGTGTCGGGCATGAGCTGCAAGGTGAACTTCGACTTGCCGGACGTGATGGTCAGCGTGGAGCCGTCGGTGACCAGGTACGTTTTCTCCGAACGCAGCGATTTGGTGATATCGGCCAGCAGCTTGCCCTGAACCAGTACGGAACCGGCTTCGTCAACGCCGGCTTCGATGTGGTGGCGAGCGGAAATCTCGTAGTTGAAGGCGGAGAATTGCAGCGTTCCGTCAATGGCTTCCAGCTTGACGCCAGCGAGAATCGGGTTGGAGGGACGTGCGTCGATGACTCGGGAGGTCCAGGCTACGGCGTCGGCCAGGGCTGCGGTATCGATTTCGACTTTCATGTGTGATTGTTCCCTTCGTCGGATTGGCTGAGGAATATTCTAGCCGTTAGGTGGCGAACTTACGTACGCTGGATGACCGGCTGTTACTATGGCGATGATGCTTTTCACGTAACTGAGTAAGTAATCGCCATAATAAGGCCGGTGGATAGTGTGGATAAGTAGGGCTGAGCCCTACAACTGCAACGGTTCATAAGTCCCTGAAAATTGTGGACAAATTCTGCATGGCTTGTGGATAAGTGGGCGAGTTTTCCACAGCCAGTTCGTCGAATTTGAGTTTTCCACATCGAGGTCGCGGTTATGCACGAGTTTTCCACAACAAAATAGTGGGTAATCCACGAGTTATCCGCCGAGTTTACCCACATCTGTGCACAACTATGTGGATAACTTTTTTGGTTTTCGCACTTTCGCACGGCGTGTTGAAGACTGTTTTTCGTCGAGGAGAATCGATTCTGGAGACCGTTTTCGGCACTTTTTCCGTCTCGCTCGCCCAAACCCGCAAAATCGGTCCTCAGAATCGATTCTCTCGTTTCATGGTTTTTTTGCGTGTTCCCCTTCGAAACTCCCCTCAGTCGTCTGCGCCGACAGATCCCCTCACAAAGGGGAGCCATGAGGAATCTAATGTCTCGAATCCGTTGCCTCGACGTATCCACCAGAATCCGCCTGAGCAACCAAAAACGGCACTTTTCGGAAAGTCAGTCCAAAAAGTGCCGTTTTTCGTCTCTCAGAAGCGTTGTGTCAGTTGGTGTTGCTTTGCTTGAGGCGAACCGTGAGCTCCATAACGTAGTTATAGATCTCCTGTTTTTGCTGCATTCGGTCACTGATTCGAGTGCAGGCATGCATTACTGTGGTGTGATCGCGTCCGCCAAAGACCTGGCCAATATCCATCAGGCTCATACTGGTCATTTCGCGAGCCAGATACATGGCGATCTGACGAGGAACAGCCACGTTTTTGGTTCGTGATTTACCGACAAGATCCTCAAACGTCAGGTGGAAGTACTTCGCCACCTGACTGATGATGTCCGTGGGCTTGATTTCCACATCGGTGGTGAAGAAGTCCTGCAACGTCTGCTCGGCCAAGGCGCGGGTCACCGGCTGATTACTCAGCGAGGCCACGGCCGTAACACGGGTTAGCGCGCCTTCGAGTTCACGAATGTTCTCGGTGAAGCGTTCGGCGATGAGGTCCAACACATCGCTGGGGATTTTCGAGCCGTTCATCGAGGCGATCATGCGAAGAATGGCGATTCGGGTCTCCAGATCCGGCGGCTTGACGTCTACGGTCAGGCCGGATTCGAAGCGCGAGATGAGTCGAGCCTCGAAACCCTTCAAATTCTTGGGCGCTACATCGGAAGCAATGACAATACGCTTATTTGCCTGATGCAGTGCATTGAACGTATGGAAGAACTGATCCAAGGTGGCTTCCTTGCCGCCGAGGAACTGGATATCGTCAATAAGCAACACATCAACCTGTCGGTATCGACGGTTGAATTCAGCAATCTGACCCTGGCTTTGGTTCGGGTTTTGCAGCGCGTCAATGAATTCGTTCGTGAATTCCTCAGACGTGACGTATCGAACCTTCAGCCCGGGATCCTTGACCAGTGCATAGTTGCCGATGGCGTTCAGCAAGTGGGTTTTGCCCAGGCCCGATCCGCCATAGATACACAACGGGTTGAAATCCTGCCCGGAACCTTCGGCCACGGCCAGTGCGACCGTACGGGCAAAACGGTTGGAATCGCCGGGCACGAAGGAATCAAACGTGAAGTTCTTATTGAGATGAGTCTCGGGATCGCGATTCATCTTCTGCTGACCGACCGGGAACTGCGGCTCGGTGGCGGGCATCGGTTCCCGCGGTGCGGCTGCCGGCTTTGCACCATAGGATTCTTTACCGAATTCGGCGACAGTCGGAGAAATTTCCGAAGGATATGGCTGCGCCGGCTTTGCCTCCGAAAGCGGTTCGGGCTCGGTTTTCGGCACGACCTTGAACGCGGGAAACATATTTTCGCCGGTTACCGTACGCAATGCCTGAAGCAGGGAATCGTTCAAATCACCCTGAATGGCTTGAAGCGTGTCGTTGTTGTCCACACACAGCACGATGGTCGAACCGAAGACGCCTTCAGGAACAACGCCTTCCAACCAGCCTTTTTCTCGTGGGCTGAGCGAAGCGCTGTGTTTGAGCACCGTCAGCGTGTCTGACCAGATGTGGGCGGCCTCGATTACGGGGTCGCCGGAAGCGTTAACCATGGTGGCCCCTTCTGTCGCTGTGGCGAAATACGTACAACAGATAATATTTACTCTGGTTTAGACAAGTTATCCACCGTGTCGCGTGTTGAAATAACTGGATTGTGAATAACAAACATGTAATTTGTGGATAACTTTTGGCCGTGAATGGTTGGTATTCCGCCGATTATAAGAGATTTGGGGCGTGTCTCGCAACGTGTCGAAATGTGAAAATACTCCGTCCGTTTTGACTTGAGGGTAGGGGTGAGAGTACTTTGGTATAGCTTGACTCACGTGAGGGCAGCGCGAAGCGTTGCCGAATAGACCTAGGAGCAATGGATTATGAAGAGGACGTTCCAGCCGAACAACCGTCGTCGCCACATGAAGCACGGCTTCCGCCTGCGCATGCGCACCCGTTCTGGCCGTGCGGTGATCAACCGTCGCCGTGCCAAGGGCCGCAAGACCCTCTCCGCCTGATCATTCCGATCAGTGCCACAGGCATAGTCGAGGTGGAGAGGCTTCAAAGCCATCGTGATTTCGTCACCGTGCTGAAACGCCGGCGCAAAGCAGGTGGCAAGGATATCGTCGTGCACTATTTGGTGCCCGACGACCATCATGATGATGACGACCGGACGGTGCATCGCCGTTTGGGATTAGCTGTCTCCAAATCGGTAGGACATGCGGTCACCCGTAATACGGTGAAGCGTAGGTTTCGTGTATTGGCCAGAGCCCATGAGGATCTGCTGCCCGCGCATTGCGATATCGTTTTGCGCGCCAAGCCCAGTGCAGCGACCGCATCGTTCGCTTCGCTAGATCAGCAGATCGCGAAGGCTTTTGCCACGGTGGCGCATAAGGTGGCTGAGGCATGACAGCTTCTTTCAAGGCGGTGATGATTGGTGGGGTGCGCTGGTATCAACAGCACATCTCGGCAAACACACCGCCTTGTTGCAAGTATTATCCAACGTGCTCGAATTATGCCATTGAGGCATTGGAACGGTATGGCGCGTTCAAAGGGGGAGTGCTCGCCGTGCTGAGATTACTGCGTTGCCGGCCGTGGAGTCGTGGGGGAATCGACGATGTTCCACAACGGTATTCCGTTTTTTACAGGTTTTCGTGGTCGAAGGCTCATGAAGAGCCTCGACTGACACCATTGGCCACAACCCAAAGAGAGGCCCAACGATGAACTCAAATGAATTTCTGCTTGATAGCGGGTTTTGGGGATTTCTATATAAAATCCTGACTCCCGTTGAGTGGTTGCAGACCTGGATCATGAAGATCGTGCATGACTTCTTCGTGATGCTGGGCGTGAGCCCGATTGGTGTCTCATGGGTGCTTGCCATTATCATCCTGGTGCTGGTGGTGCAGGCTTGTATCTTCCCGCTGTTCTACAAGCAGATGAAGTCGATGCGCAAGATGCAGGCATTGGCGCCGAAGATGCAGCGTATTCAGAACAAGTACAAAGGCAAGACGGATCAGGCTTCCAGGGAGGCCATGAGCCGTGAAACCATGAAACTGTATCAAGACAATGACGTCAATCCGGCTGGCTCCTGCTTGCCTATGCTCATTCAGGGCCCGGTGTTCATGTCCATGTTCTATACGCTGTCGGCCATTCCATACATTGCCAACGGTAAACGCGATGCGTTGGGCGCGTTCGACGTAGCAACCGCCAAGCAATTCACCCAAACCGATGTGTTCGGCATTGTCAGCGTGACCGATAACTTCACCAGTGCTGCCGCTAGTGGCAAGGCGGTCATCGGTATCTTCGTGTTCCTGATGTGTTTCTGCCTGTGGTTTATGCAGTACTTCAGCATGAAGCGCAACATGGCAGCTGCTTCGATGAACAAGCAGACCGAGACCATGCAGAAGGCTATGCTGTGGCTCTTCCCGGTGATGTACATCTTCTCCGGTGTCGCCATGCCGTTCGCCGTGCTGGTCTACTGGCTGACCAACAACGTGTGCAACCTCTGCCGCACATTGTGGCAGGTGTACGCATTCCCGACCCCTGGCTCTCCGGCTGCGGCGGACAAGGAGAAGCGCGATCATCGTAATGAGAATGCTCGCCGCGCAAAGGCCGGCCTGCCCTCTCTGGAAGAAGAAGCATTGGCCAAGGCCAAGGAAGAGGCCGAGCGTAAGGCCACTCAGGGCTATCAGCGTCAACAGCCCGTGCGTAAGCGCAAAAAGAAGTGACGATTATGTCGGTGCGAGTTCGATGTTTCACGTGAAACATTCAACACGCACCGACATTACTTTCTCTGTTCGGGGGAGCAGGGCTTAGACTTGGAATTCAAACACGACATGAAGGAGTAGCGTATGGCACAGGATGACGTGAAGTCGATCGACCAGCTCAACGAAGAGGCTGACATCGCCGCGGATTACCTTGAAGGCCTACTGGATATCGCCGACTATGAGGGCGACATTGAGATGGGCGTGCGTAATGACCGCCCCACCGTGCAAATCGTTGCTGATGACGATACTGACATCAAACATCTTATTGGCCGTAATGGTGAAGTCGTTGATGCTCTGCAGCAATTGACTCGTCTGGCTGTACAGCAGAAGACCGGCGAGCGTTCTCATCTGATTGTGGATGTCGACGGTTTCCTGAAGCGCAAGCGTCAGCACCTCCGTGATATCGCCTTGGATGCCATTGACGCAGTAAAGGATTCCGGCGAGCCGTATGACTTGAAGCCGATGAATTCCTTCGAACGTAAAGTCGTTCACGATGTGGTTCGGGAAGAGGGGCTGAAGTCTCGCTCGCACGGTGAGGAGCCTCATCGTTACGTGACGGTGTATCTCAAGAATAGAGTCGAGGATACCGCCGAAGACGACGAGCTTGATCAGGAGTAATTGCTCGGCGAGTTTTTTTGAGATGACAGGGACGTTCGACGGATGTCGTCTTTGAACAAACTAAAGTGACCGCATGGAGAATGGCGTCGTAATGAGCGGCGCCATTCTCCATGTTGATTGTTTCACGTGAAACATGGTGAGGGAGATGGCTATGACGGATCAGCTGCAGGGGTCACCTGTACTTGCTGAGGTCTTGGGTGATGCGTTGCCGAAGTTGGAGCGTTTCCATGCCAAGATTGCCGAAGAGGGTGAACCTCGTGGATTGATCGGCCCCCGTGACGTCGATATCATTTGGGAACGGCATATTCTGAATTCCGCTGCGATTGTGCCGTACGTTCGGAATGCGACGAATGGTATTCGCTTCAAAACAGTTGCCGACGTCGGCAGTGGTGGTGGTTTTCCTGGATTGGTGGCTGCCGCGTGTTTGCCGGATCATGACTTCACGCTGATTGAACCGATGGAGCGGCGAATCGAATGGTTGCATGAATGTGTTGGCCTGATGCAACTGCAGAACGTTGAGATTATTCGTGGACGCTCCGATGCCGTCATCCAGCAGGTACGGAAGCGGGAAATTCATCCGTTCGCTGTTGTCACGTGTCGTGCGGTTGCTCCTATGACCAAACTCTCTGGCTGGACGTTGCCGTTGCTGAAACCGTCAGGACAGTTGATCGCACTGAAGGGACGGTCTGCTCAGGCTGAAATCGACAAGGCTGGCAAGGAGATTGCAAAATTCGGTGGTCGTCGTCCACGCGTCGTTGAGGCGGCTGTCGGACCGGATCTTGAGCCTACCCACGTGGTGATTGTGGATAAGCGATGAGTGGAGTACTGATTGAGTTATCCACATTTCCATATGTGCGTAAAAGTTATCCACATTTTTACGGGACGATGTGCAGAATGATGAAAACACTGATTTTTCAATGTTTTTCGTCTGCGAATACATAATCTAACACTCAACGTCATTCACACTTATCCACACTTATCCACATTGCATATCGCAATTGTGGATAACGAGCATCATGTCCATACGAATGAGAACACTGGAACTTACGTCTGTGCAAGGAGGAGCGATGTCCACCAAGGATCATCAGTCGGAACCTATAGAATCGGCTTCCGAAACGCTTCAGCGAATATTCGATGGTCACGGTTCAGTGCTTGGCAGCCAGATGGCTGATGAAAGCTCACGCTACGATGTACTCAAGAAAACCGATTTCCCCAAACCTCAACGTACCCGTCGTATTGCCGTGGCCAATCAGAAGGGGGGAGTGGGTAAAACCACATCCACGGTAAACACCGCTGCGGCGCTGGCGAACAAGGGCGCGCAGGTGTTGGTCATCGATATGGACCCGCAGGGCAATGCCTCTACGGCGTTGGGTGTATCTCATGCATCGGGAGAGCCCTCGGTCTATGACGTTATCGAGGGGCGTTCCGATCTGGGTGATGTTATCACGGTCTGTCCTGATTTTCCCACACTTGATGTTGTGCCTGCATCAATCGATCTCAGCGGTGCTGAGTTGGAAGTGGCTGATCTGCCCAACCGAAACACGTTGCTGAAGGAGGCCCTAGACCTCTACCTACGTCAATCAGATAAACACTATGATTACGTGTTCATTGATTGCCCGCCCAGCTTGGGCCTCTTGGTCATCAACGCCATGTGTGCAGTGACCGAGATGCTGATTCCTATCCAGGCTGAGTATTACGCATTGGAGGGTCTTGGCCAGCTGATTAACACGATTGGTTTGGTGCAAGAGCATTTCAATCCCGTACTGCTGGTGTCCACCATGCTCGTCACGATGTTCGATCGCCGAACGCTATTGAGCCGTGAAGTATATAACGAGGTTAAGGGACACTATCCCAGCATTGTGCTGAATACCACCATCCCGCGTTCAGTCAAGATCTCCGAAGCGCCGAGTTTCTCCCAATCGGTGATTGCCTATGATCCTCGTGGCATAGGTGCCATATCGTATGGTGAAGCAGCTTTGGAAATCGCACAGCGTTCGCAACAAGTCCTTGACACCATTGATGCGAGGAGGAACAAGTAATGGCATCAAAATCACGACTTGGTAAGGGCCTTGGCGCTTTGTTCCCCACATTGCCAGGGGAGGAGCCGGTGGCGGAGCAGCCCGCAATGATTGCGGAGGATTCGTCTACTCCGGAGGCCACTGCTGACATAACCCCCGCCAAGAAGGCTACTGCCCAGCAGGAATCAAAACCTGCCGTGCCTCAGACGATATCGTCCAGCAAGGCAGTCAAGAAAGCCGCCGGTAAACGCGCATCCATGCCCGCATTGGACACCATTACTCATCCTAGCGACCTGTTTTTCGGTACGGAGAAACCTCAAACCAGTAAGGTCGCCGCACCTCAGCAGGGCGGCAAGTCGTCTGCGTCTCAGACGGCACATCGTACATCCGTCACTGTCAAAGATGTTTCACGTGAAACATCTTTGACTGCATCGGCGGCAAAGACCGCTGACACAGATAAGAAGGACGAGCTCAAGCCGGTAGCCGGTGGTTATCTGGCTGAACTCAAACTGTCTGATATCGGGCCCAATGCACATCAGCCTCGTACCATCTTCGACGAGGATGAGTTGAATGAGCTGTCTGCTTCCATTAAGGAAGTTGGTGTGCTGCAACCGATAGTCGTGCGCAAGCGTCCGGCAAGCCAGATTGCTGCGGCCAAAGCCGCCAAGCACGACGAGACGGAATCCAGCACGAATCCGTTTGCCGGTCATTTGGACAGCCCGTATGAGCTCATTATGGGTGAACGCCGTTGGCGTGCTTCTCAGTTGGCTGGGTTGGAGACGATTCCCGCCATCGTCAAAACCACTGCGGATGATGATATGCTCCGCGATGCATTGCTGGAAAACTTGCACCGTGTGGCCTTGAATCCGCTGGAAGAGGCGGCTGCCTACCAGCAGATGATTGAAGAGTTCGGGTTGACACAAGTACAACTGTCCAAGTCGGTGTCCAAGTCTCGCCCGCAAATCGCCAATACCTTGCGACTGCTGAACCTGCCGGCTTCTGTGCAAAAGAGAGTGGCTGCCGGTGTGCTATCGTCCGGTCATGCGCGTGCGCTATTGGGCCTGAGCGATCCGGAGGAAATGGACAAGCTGGCTTCTCGTATTATTGCGGAAGGTCTTTCTGTACGCAGCACCGAAGAAATCGTCGCCATGAAGATTGCGTCGGGGGAGCAGCCGAAGAAGCCTAAGACGTCTAAGACCAATCCTTGGGTTGGTTCCGCCATCCAGCAGAGTTTGGAAAATCATTTCGATACCAAGGTGTCGATTAAGGGCAGCACCAAGCATGGTCGCATCGAAATCGTCTTTTCGTCACCAGAGGATATGGATCGCATCCTGCAGCTGCTGGTGCCGAGCCAAGGCGATGCCGATTCCAAATGGGTGTAACACGATAAGAACATTCGTGTTGTCGCCGGCATTATTGCTGTGCAGTGCGTTGTATGCGCAAGACGTTATAGCCTCTGCGTGATTCCTGGCAGGGGCGTATGCCTGCGTTGTAGCCCCTGTCGCAATAGAAAACCCCTCAGGCTGGAGGATGACAAATCACACATCGTGATTCTCCGTCGATAACGCCCGGTTTGTTGCGCACTTTGGTTGAAGCCTGAATGAAGAGGCATGGCCCGTCGTCTGGGTACGATTTCAGTCGCCAAACAAAACCGCTATGGAAAGAGGCGACGGAACCATGCAGGATCAGATTCTACAGGTCGATGAGAACATGCTCGAGACGAGACTCGACCGGTTGGTGTCGGAGAAGGTCGAGCAATTGCTGAACGCGGAGGCGGACGAGATCACGGGCGCCGCCCGCTACGAGCGCACCGGGGACAGGAAGGCCTACAGAGTGGGTCATTACGAGCGTGACCTGACCGTGAAGGCCGGGACCGTGACCCTCAAGGTCCCGAAGCTCAAGGGCGCGCTGTTCGAGTCGGCGGTGATCGAACGATACAGGCGTCGTGAGCAGAGCGTCGAGGAGGCGCTGATCGACATGTACCTGGCCGGCGTTTCGACCCGTCAGGTCGACGACATCAGCCGCCTGCTGTGGGGCGAGCGGATGCCCTCGCAGACGCTCTCGGACAAGCTCAAGGGGGTGTACGCGCAGATCGACGAATGGCGCAACAGGCCGTTGGAGCGTTCGTACCCGTACCTGTTCGTGGACGGCGTGTGGCACAAGCGCACGTGGGGCGGGTCGGTCGAGAACGTGAGCGTGCTGGTCGCGATCGGCGTGGACGACACGGGCCATCGGGAGGTCGTCGGGGTCGCGGAGGGCATGAAGGAGGACAGGGCCAGCTGGGAGCAGTTCGTCAGGAGCCTGATCGAACGCGGTCTCAGGGGCGTGCGGCTCGTGGTGGGCGACCGGTGCGCCGGGCTGGTGGCCACGGTGAACTCGATGCTGCCGGACGCGAGATACCAGCGGTGCACGGTCCACTTCATGCGCAACGTGCTCTCCAGGGTCAGCCGCAAACACGCGGCATGGGCGGCCGGCGCGCTCAAGGCCGTGTTCGCCATGGAATCCCGCGACGCCGCGTTGAGGAAGGCGGAGGATGTGGCCGCGCAGATGGAATCCCGCGGATTGAAGGCCGCCGCATCCTGCCTCAGGGAGGGCATAGGCGAGTCGACCACCTACCTGCTCGACGACTACCCCGTCGAGCACCGTCGGCGGATCCGCACGAACAACATGATCGAACGCCTCAACAGGGAGATCCGCCGGCGCACCAGGGTCGTCGGCAGCTTCCCCGACGGCAGGAGCGCGCTCATGCTCGTCTGCGCCAGGATCCGCTACGTCACCGCCAACGATTGGTCGAGCCGCCGCTACCTGAACATGTCCCGACTCGGTGACACCATGCAGACAACCGACTGAAACCGACCCGGCAACGGGCCAGACCGCTTTTGCGCAAGACTTCGGGCACAACCAGACCGTACCTTCGGCCATATGGATCTGAATTACTTCAGCTTTGCAGCCGAAGTGCGTCTCACAATGGGGAACAACTATCGTGATTTGTGAGGAAGGTCCGCCAGATCATGTATATGCGTATGGCCCGTACTTGTAGCACGGGCCATACTTTTCGTTCCATGGCTGTGGTGTAGAAATTGATTATTCCTTGACCGCGCCCGCGGAGAGGCCGGACTGCCAGTACTTCTGCAGGCATAGGAACGCGATGACCAGCGGGATGATCGTGATCAACGAGCCCGTGATCACCAGGTTCTGGATCGCCTGGCCGCCAGCGGTGCTCGCCTGGT
>OLNW01000334.1_pt1 | contig 59240 bp, 57 predicted proteins | sample 1672121 | NCBI WGS metagenome assembly OLNW01 (sample SAMEA3136648, study PRJEB25190) | human gut metagenome
CCAAGAGGATATAGAACTCTTTTTTGGAGTTTACACAGAATTATTTACAGTCTCGCACCACTCTTCATTTTTGTAATAGCTTTTTAATAAATTAGCCTTCTACGATAGCTTCTGCAGGACAGACACCAGCGCAAGTTCCGCAATCTACACATTCATCAGCGTTGATTTCGTATTTTCCATCTCCTTCAGAGATAGCGCTTACTGGACATTCTCCTTCACAAGTTCCACAGCTTAAACATTCATCTGTAATTACATATGCCATAATAATTATCCTCCTTATATTCTCTGAACTTCATAGCTCAGTTTATATGCATATTCTAATATATTTAGATTGAGAATACAAGTCTTTATTTACAAACAATTTGTGAAAAAAATTATCATCTTATAAATTCAGATAAAAATAGTTGAATATCGGGGGAAAAACGTTTATAATAGGGACGTACGAAAATTAAGGAGGAAATGAAGAATGACAATTTCTAAAGATATGACAATTGGCGAATTAATCCGCACAGATGAAAATATTGTTCCGATTCTTATGAGAGCAGGTATGCACTGCATCGGATGCCCATCCGCTCAGGGTGAAAGCTTAGAAGAAGCTGCTATGGTTCATGGAATCGACGCAGATGTTTTAACTGCGCAGATTAATGATTTTTTGGCAAACAAATAAGAATTAAGCCGAATAATTGTGAGATTTGGTAAATAAAATGCCATCGGGAAAATTATCCTGATGGCATTTTTAAGTCTGTTTTATAAATCAGCAAGTTGTTCTAACGCATGACCAGAAAGAATACAGTCAGCATGTTCAATCAGATGTGCTTCTCCGGCTAAAGAGAATGGTTTTCCACTTCCATATTCGGAGAGCATGTTGCAGACTTTATTAAAATCAGATGGAGAGCTTCCGGACTGATGGAGTACTAAACTGTATTCTTCTGCAAAGTCATCTTTATATAAAGAATTTTTTCCGGTAAAGAAATGATTCAATGCTTTGGAAGCCAGAATTACATCATCAAGTGTACGGAACGTAAAGTTGCGGATTAAATCAAGCTTGATTTCTGTATCCTCTTCGGAAGTTTCTGATTTAGCAGAGGATGCAGATGCTGTATTGGTTTCAGAAGAAGCAGGCTGTGGTTTGGAAGACTTCTTTTTTGCGGCAGCTTTGCTTCTTGCATCATAAACTTTTTGGAAGAGGTCTAAAATATCATCTGCTCCTTCAATAGCTGGAGGGGCGGAAAGCGTATCATTTCCGGAAGAAGAAAACGGTGTAAATTTTGAAAAACGGGTATCTAACTCGTCAGGGTCTTCTACTTTTGTAATGATTAAGACGATACTGTCCATTGAAATTGGAATTGCCTCAATCATAAGAGGAATATTGTCCGCTTCAAATCCAAATTCAATGTTTGCCTGCTGCATCATATCACGAAACAGACTTTTGGCTTTCTCTGTGCCATAAGCAAGCTCACTTAAACGAATCTGGCGGTCTTCTAAATCCGCTTTTGTTAAAGTGCATCGAATCTGATTTTCATTAATTTTTTCTATTTTCATAAATATCACATCCTGTCTCAAACTATTCTACAATCAAAAGAATATACTTTTTCATTTATATTATATACTATCAAAACGAAGAATGTAAAGCAGTTCCTTGTTTTTTCATAAATCTTCCGAATTTTAAGTAAAAATGCTTGTGGGAAAGCAGGGAGCATGGTATAGTAATACTACAGATAAAAAGGCTGGGCAGGTTTTATGGAAAGGAGGATAAAAAAACTTCAAATCCTTTATTTAGTCGAAAGCCAAATAGAATAAAAGCAAATGAATTAATGATAGAAACAAATTCATTTATAGAAACAAATCAAAATAATCTGAGACAATTTTCTAATCATATAACCATCTGGTTAAATCGGAACATTCATTCAGAATGTCTGTAGAAATTTCCAATTTAAAAGAACAAAATATAAGAGCATAAATATAAGAATATAAAAAAATCAAAAAACGTCAAAGCTTTTTTGTCTGTAAGGAGATTTGCGCCTGTGCCAAATATCAGAATGTTACATATCTGCTATTTTGTTTCTGCTGTTATCATATATCACAAATATGTATTCTGTGAATACATAAATACAGAAAGGCAGAAAAAGTGTATGAGCAAAGAAAAAGAACCATCCCCGCTTGGGCGTGAACTGGAAACCTATCAAACAGAAGGAATTCCGCTGTGGCTGAACGGAAAACCAAGTACGCCGGAAGAAATCGTGCATGCCTGCATGATTGAAGAAGAAGGTACTTATATGCGGGATTATGTACAGAATGAAAGGGGGAAAGTGGAACGGCTTGAATTTGATTTGATAAAATTAAAAAAAGAAGAAACATAAAAATAAAATGCTATAGGTCCCCGCTTAGGCATAAAAGAAAGGCTGCTGCTTTCATGAATAAAAATTCGGAAAGTAGCAGTCTTTTTGATTTTCTCTGAATCTTAAAAAAACATAAATTGTCGAAGAAAGATAATGACGGAAGCGAAAAGTATGTTATAATGAAAAAGAATTTGAAGATAAGGAGCGCAAAATGAGTGGAAAAAAAAGAAAAGAAATGGTTCCTGTCATTGTTGTGATTTTATTGATTGTACTGGTTGGATGTGTGGGTGCTTTAACCGCAGTTATCAAAAGAATGACTCCGTCGGATGAGAGGATGGACGTTCGCACTTATTATGGGCTGACTTCGGATGACGATGTCGCTCTGGTTTTGCAAAACACAGTCAGTGATAGAAAAGCGAAAATGATAGACGGACATATTTATCTGGATTATGATACAGTATCCGATGTTTTAGGTGGACGTTTCTACTGGGATGAAGCAAATCAAAAGATGCTTTATTCAACACCGTCAGAAGTGATTTCAATTTCACCGGACAGTAATACTTATACTGCCGGAGGAAAAGAAAAGACAGAAGAATATCCGATTATCTGTGAAAAAGAGGATACCGTATATCTGGCATTGGAATTTATCGAACAATACATGCAGATTATGGTGACAAAGAGTGAGAATCCGGATAAAGTGATTATTTCTTATAAATTTGGAACACAAAAAACGGTAACAGTAACAGAGGATACGGTAGTTCGTTATCGCGGTGGAATTAAGAGTGAAATTCTAACCGATGTTAAGAAAAAGGATAAACTGGTTCTGCTGGAGACACTGGATGAATGGTCAAGAGTTGCAACGGAAGATGGATTTGACGGTTATATCAAAAATGACAGTATTTCAGATGCAAAGGAAGAGAAAATCGAGTATCAGGGCGAATTTAATGAAACTTATACAAGCCTGACCAGAGATTATAAAATTAATTTAGCCTGGCATCAGGTAACTTCCGAAGATGCAAATAAGGCATTATCAGAAGTACTTTCCGGAACAAAGGGAATTAATGTGCTTTCCCCTACCTGGTTTTCTGTGACCGGAACAGATGGTGCAATTTCTTCGCTTGCAAGTGCGGATTATGTAAAGACTGCGCATGAGGCCGGAAAGGAAGTCTGGGGGCTGGTCGATAATTTTAATTCGAGTGTCAGTACACTTGCAACGCTTTCAAATACCGCTTCAAGAAATCATCTGGTAGAGATGCTTCTCTCAGAAGCAAAACGGGTTGGACTGGATGGAATTAATGTGGATTTTGAGTCTATGACGGAAGAGGAAGCCCCTCATTTTATTCAGTTTATCCGTGAGCTTTCTATCGGATGCAGGAAAAATCAGCTTGTGTTATCTGTGGATGATCCGGTGCCGGAATTTACAACTTACTATAATCGTAAAGAGCAGGGGATTGTAGCGGATTATGTGATTATTATGGGATATGATGAACATACGGAAGGCTCAGAAAAAGCCGGTTCGGTGGCATCTCTTCCGTTTGTGGAAAAAGGGATTACGCAGACTTTAAAAGAAGTTCCTGCAAATAAAGTAATTAATGGAATGCCATTTTACACCAGAATGTGGTATACTGATACTACTGGCAGTGTGACGAGTGAAATTCTTGGAATGAGTCAGGCTGGACAGTCAGTAGAAAATATGGGAATGACCTCTGCCTGGGATGAAAAAACTTCACAGAACTATGCAGAACTGGAAACAGGAAGCGGAAAATACCAGATGTGGCTGGAAGATGAACAGTCTCTGGAAGAAAAGCTGAAGTTATTTCAAAAATATGAGCTGGCAGGAGTGGCGGAATGGAAACTGGGACTGGAGCGTAACAGCGTATGGGATTTGATTGAGCAGTACCTTAAGTAGAAAATCCGTAAAATGTAATGAAAATTATTTTGCAAAAATAGAAAGGAAGACAGTGATATGGCAGAAGAAATGTTTAAAACAACATTAATGGGGGGATTTGATAAGGATGACGTACAGGAAAAAGTACAGAAGATGAAAGATGAAACAGCTCAGCAGCAGCTTGCCTTCAAAAAAGAGATTGAAGAAAAAGAACAAAGAATTGCTGAACTGCAGAAAAGACTGGAATTAAAAGAAGCCAATCAGGAACGTCTGGAAAGAGAGATTCAGGAAAAATACCAGAAATATGTAGATAATTATGAAACCATCGGAAGAGTTGCGTTGGAAGCACAGTTAAGAGCGGACAAAATGATTGAAGAAACACAGGAAAAATGCGACAAGATGGTTGCCGATGCAGAAGCGGAAGCAAAGCAGAAAATTGCCGATGCAGAGTTAGAAATTGATGGCAAACTCTTAGATGGAAAGAAAAAATACCTGGCATTACAGGAAGAGATGAGCCAGATTGTAGATTTGATCAACAGTGCACAGAAGCATTTCGCAGATTCCTATAGCGAAGTACATAAAATCATTGATGCAATGCCGACTTCTTTTGCTGAAATGGAAGGTGTGGAAAGTGAACTTCTGCCGGAAACAGAGAAAGAAGGGGCAGAAGTAGAGGCAGAAGTAGAAACAGAAACTGAGCTTGAAACAGAAGCGGAAGCAGAGGCTGAAGATGCAGAAACAGAAGAAACACAGGAAATCGAACCGTTAGATGAAGAAGACGAAGACTTGGATGCACTCGATGATTTAGATGAAAGTTTAGATGACTTGGAGCTGACTCCGCTTGAAGAAGAGGAAGAAGAAGAAAATAGCGAAGCATTGGATGAAGATGAAAAGATTGCGCTTCAGATTTCAAAACTCTTAAATCAGGAAGACCAGTACATGATGGAAAATGAAGAAGAATAATTTTTTAGAAGTTCTGAATCATTTCGATTGAGAAAATAAAAATCCTTTAAAGCATATACTTAACAGAGTATACTTTAAAGGATTTTTTATTTATGAAAAAGCATATCGCACAGACTGTTATGGCATTGCTTCTTCTGGTTTCTGCCTTTTTTCTTTCAAAAGAAGGGGCACAGCTGGCAAATGGAACACCTAAAGAAAGCAAGGGGGTAATTGTTGTAGACAGCGGGCATGGCGGAATAGACCCGGGAGTGATTGGACAAAATGAATTAAAAGAAAAAGAGATTAATCTTGCAATTGCGAAAAAGCTGGAACGTTTGTTAAAGGCAGCTGGATATGACGTGATTATGACAAGGAAAAAAGACGAAGGACTGTATGAAGAAAACAGTCCAAACAAAAAAGTGCAGGATATGCAGAAAAGATGTGAGATAATTAAAGAAAATCACCCTCTTTTAACAGTCAGCATTCATCAGAACAGTTATCCGGATGAACAGGTCTGTGGACCGCAGGTGTTTTATTATGAAGGTTCAGCAGAGGGGAAGAAGCTTGCAATATGTATTCAAGAAGCATTGAATGAAAAATTAAAGATTGAGCATCCAAGGGTAGAGAAGTCCAATCGTACTTATTATCTTTTAAAAAGAAGCGAGGGGATCTTAAATATTGTGGAATGTGGTTTCTTAAGCAATAAAAAAGAAGCGGGGCTGTTAGTGCAGGATAAGTATCAAGAAAGAGTGGCGAAGGCAGTTGAAAAAGGAATTTTAAAATATCTGGAAGATTAACCGCTTTTATGATATGATAAAGATGTATGTGAAGATAGAAAGAGAGTGTAATTGTGATTACAAAAATAGTAAAAGTAGATAAAGAACATCCGGATGAAGCGGCAATAAAAGAAGCTGGAGAAATCTTGAAAAACGGTGGACTTGTGGCATTTCCGACAGAGACAGTATATGGTTTGGGTGGAGATGGATTAAATGCTCGTTCTTCAGAAAAAATATATCAGGCAAAAGGCCGTCCATCGGATAATCCGCTGATTATTCATATTGCCCAATTGGAAGACTTGGATAAGATTGCAGAGGATGTTCCGGACGGCGCAAAAAAACTGGCAGAAAAATATTGGCCCGGACCTCTTACGATGATTTTTAAGAAAAAAGACATTGTTCCGATTGAGACAACAGGAGGTCTTGAAAGTGTGGCAGTGCGTATGCCGTCTCATAAGGTGGCAAGAGCGCTAATATGCTATGGCGGAAAATATGTGGCAGCTCCGAGTGCAAATACTTCAGGACGTCCAAGTCCAACACTTGCAGAGCATGTAATAGAGGACTTGAATGGCAAAGTAGATATGATTTTAGATGGCGGTGAAGTTGGAATTGGTCTGGAATCAACGATTGTAGATTTTACAGAGAAAATTCCGGTTATTTTAAGACCAGGCTATATCAATCAGAAGATGATTGCAGAGGTAATCGGAGAAGTGCGAATGGATAAAGGGCTTTTGATTACCGATGCCTCTGTGAGACCGAAAGCACCGGGAATGAAGTATCGTCATTATGCCCCGAGAGCGGAGTTGACCATTATTGAAGGAGAAACAGAAGCAGTTGTAGCGGCAATTAATGAGAAATGCCGTAAAGCAGAAGCAGAAGGTCTTCGCGTTGGTGTTATCGGAACAGATGAGACAAAAATGCTTTATCATGCATCTGTTGTAAAAAGCATCGGAAGCAGACAGGATGAAGAAAGCATCGGTCTGCATTTATTTAGAATTTTAAGAGAGTTTGATAGTGAAAATGTTAATTTGATTTTTTCGGAATCATTTGATACACCGAATATGGGTCAGGCAATCATGAACCGTCTGTTAAAGGCAGCGGGACATCATGTAATAAAAGTATAAAAAACAGGAGGAAAACTTATGATAGCATTAGGGTGCGACCATGGGGGATTTGAATTAAAACAGGAGATTATTGCTTACTTAAAAGCACGTAAAATCGAGTATAAAGATTTTGGATGTTACGATAATAAATCTGTGGATTATCCGGTTTATGCAAAATTAGTAGGAAAAGCAATTCAGTCTGGAGAGTGTGAAAAAGGAATCTTAATCTGTGGAACGGGAATTGGTATTTCAATTGCAGCAAACAAGATGAAAGGAATCCGCGCGGCAGTTTGTACAGACTGCTTCTGTGCTGAGGCAACAAGACTTCATAATGATTCTAACGTACTTGCACTTGGAGGCAGAGTCGTAGGACCTGGTCTTGCAATCAAAATCGTAGATACTTTTTTAAATACAGAATTTTCAGGCGAAGAAAGACATCAGAGAAGAATCAACCAAATTGAAGATTAAAAATTAAAAAAATTGAATTCAGGAAAATTAAGACAGCAGGCTTAAAAATTTTGCAAAGAAAACAGGAGATAAGAAAATGGCGAAAATTAAAATTATGGAACATCCGTTAATTCAGCACAAAATTGGTATCATCAGAAGAAAAGAGACAAGTTCAAAAGAGTTTCGTGAACTGGTTAGTGAAATTGCAATGTTTATGGCTTATGAGGCAACCAGAGACTTAAAATTAACGGACATTGAAATTGAAACACCTCTTCAGAAAACAGTAGTAAAAGAGCTGGCAGGAAAAAAACTTGCGGTTGTTCCGATTTTAAGAGCCGGTCTTGGAATGGTAGAAGGTATGCTTGCTATGGTTCCGGCTGCAAAAGTAGGACACATTGGTCTGTACCGTGACCCGGAGACTTTAAAACCGGTGGAATATTACTGTAAACTTCCGGCAGACTGTGAAGAAAGAGAAGTATTTGTAACAGACCCGATGCTTGCAACCGGTGGTTCTGCGATTGCTGCAATTACGATGTTAAAAGAAAAAGGAGTAAACAACATCCGTTTCCTGTGCCTGCTTGCTGCACCGGAAGGATTAAAAGCACTAAGCGAAGCACATCCGGATGTTGATATCTATGTAGGTGCATTAGATGAATGTCTCAATGAACATGGTTATATTGTACCGGGACTTGGTGACGCAGGAGACCGCATTTTCGGTACGAAATAAAAAAACATACTTTCGAAGTTTCAGACACGAAAATAGTTACAGTGAAGATTCTGAGAATAAATAAAGGCAGAGGAAAGTAATGACGGGGAAGAGAAAAGATTATATATCCTGGGATGAGTATTTTATGGGAGTTGCAAAGCTTTCCGGAATGCGCTCCAAAGACCCGAATTCTCAGGTGGGAGCATGTATTGTAAGTTCAGACAATAAAATATTATCTATGGGATATAATGGATTTCCAAGTGGATGTTCTGATGATGAATTTCCATGGGAAAGAGAAGGCGAGCCTTACAATACCAAATATCTGTATGTAACGCACAGTGAACTCAATGCGATTTTAAATTACAGAGGCGGTTCTTTGGAGGGCGCAAAATTGTATGTTTCCCTGTTTCCCTGTAATGAATGTGCAAAGGCAATCATTCAGGCGGGAATCAAGACAATTGTTTATGACAGCGATAAATACAGTGATACACCGGCAGTAAAAGCATCGAAACGAATGTTAGATGCAGCCGGAGTCCGTTATTATCAATATACACATACAGGCAGAAAAATCAGCTTTGATGTTTAAAAGAAAATCAGCAAAAATTTTCTCCCTTCTATAGTTGGTGAGAAAAACTGTATTTTCTATGAAAGAGAGAGTTTTGAGATAACGGCTAAAAGGAGAAACAGAAAAAATGAAAATAAATGTTCCGAAAGAAGTTCAAGAAATCATTTCCGTCTTGCAGGAACATGGGCATGATGCTTATGCGGTAGGGGGCTGTGTCAGGGACAGTCTCCTTGGCAGAGCACCGGCAGACTGGGATATTACAACATCAGCAAAACCGATGGAAGTAAAGAGTCTTTTTCGTCGTACCGTTGATACTGGAATCCAGCATGGAACGGTAACGGTTATGTTTGGCAAAGAAGGATTTGAAGTAACAACTTACCGTATTGATGGAGAGTATGAGGATGGACGTCATCCAAAAGAAGTAACTTTTACCGGGGAGGTAAGAGAAGATTTACGTCGAAGAGACTTTACCATTAATGCGATGGCGTACAATGACAAAGAAGGACTGCTTGATCTATTTGGAGGGATTGATGATCTGAATAAGAAAGTTATTCGGTGTGTGGGAAATCCGGAAGAACGTTTTACAGAGGATGCCCTTCGGATTATGCGTGCCGTGCGTTTTGCCGGTCAGCTTGGTTTTTCAATTGAAGAAAAAACAAAACAGGCAGCATCGAAACTTTCAGGTAATCTTGAGAAAATCAGTGCAGAACGAATCGAGACAGAAATCCGAAAACTTTTGTTATCAAATCATCCGGAACTTTTAAGAACAGCTTATGAACTTGGAATCACAGAAGTAGTACTTCCGGAATTTGATGCCATAATGCAGACCGAACAAAATACACCACATCATTTTACCAATGTGGGAGAACACACGTTAAAGGCTTTGGAACTCATTCCGGCAAATAAGGTTTTGCGTTATACCATGCTGCTTCATGATATGGGGAAACCGAAAATGAAAACTACCGATGAAAATGGAAGAGATCATTTTAAAGGGCATGGGGAAGAAAGCGAGAGAATCGCAAATGAAGTGCTGCATCGGCTAAAAATGGATAATGACACGATAAAGAAAGTGACCAAACTGGTAAAATGGCATGATGTGAGAACCCAGCCGACACCAAAAGCAGTAAGAAAAGCTATGAATAAACTGGGAGAAGAATTGTATCCTCTGCTTCTACAGGTACAGTATGCCGATACAATGGCGCAGAGTACCTATCAAAGAGAGGAAAAACTGGAACGGATTCATAAAGTAAAAGCAATTTATGAACAGATTATTGAAGAGAAACAGTGTTTCTCTATTCGTAATCTTGCAGTGAATGGAAAAGATTTGATTGCAATTGGAGTAACGCAGGGAAAACAGATAGGAGAAATCTTAAATATACTTTTAGAAGATGTTTTAGAAGAACCGTCTCATAATACAAAAGAATATTTACTTGAACTGGCGAAAAATAAAATCGGACAGGAAGCATGATGCCCATGTTTTCTGTCTGTTTTTTGGTTTCCGTTTCTTTCGTATTCTTTCTTATACTAGTCCTCAAAAAAACTGCATACAATAAAAAGACAGATTAATGTATGAGTGAGTTCTTTTGGTTTTTAGAAAGAGTCCTATCGTATGTATGGAAAATAAGGGGGAGGAAAAAAGGAGTGCATGACAGGGGGATTAGCATTTTAGAAAAGTATGATTTAGAAGCATCGGCTGCAAGCAGAGGTCGTGGTGCTTTAATTTGCCAGACCGGGCAGGGGCTTGTTTTAATCAGAGAGTATTACGGTTCAACAAGAAAATTAGAATATCAGGCGAAACTACTTGAAAAAATTTCAGGTCAAAAAGAAATTCATGTAGATACACTAAAACGAAATAAAGAAGAAAACTATATTACAGTTGATAAAGAAAATATTCCATATCTGGTAAAGAACTGGTACGATGGAAAAGAATGTGATACACAGTCCCGCAAGGATATCATGCGCAGTGTAAAAGCACTTGCCAGCTTACATAAAACAATGCAGATGCCGGTCTGGGAGCATTATGTGAGGGAATCTCTTTTGAGTGAATATGAACGCCACAATCGGGAATTGAGAAAAATTAAAAAGTTTATATTTCAAAAACATCAGAAAAATGAATTTGAACGCTGTTATCTGGAACATGCAGACCGTTATCTTTGCTGTGCAGAAGAGGCTTTTAAGCGTATCAGTCAATCTTCTTATGACAGACTGCGTACCGTAAGCCTGGAAAGAGGCTGTGTCTGCCATGGAGCGTTTCATCAGCATAACATTTTGATGTGGGATTCAGAAACTGCGGTTGTCAACTTTGATAATTGGAATTATGATGTGCAGATGGCAGATTTGTATCAGTTTATGAGAAAGATATTAGAGAAACACGGTTGGGACAAAGAACTGGGAAAAGAGATGATTCAAAGCTATTGCGAGATTCGCCCGCTCATAAAAGAAGAGAGGGAAAATCTTGCCGTCCGATTTGCTTATCCGGAAAAATTCTGGAAACTTGCAAATTATTATTATACGCACAATAAAGTATGGATTCCGAAAAAAAATCTGGAAAAACTTAGGAAGCTGATTTCTCAGTATGAAAAGTGGCTTGAATTTGTAGAAAGTATCAACACATTGGAAAAATAAGAAAAAAAGATGTCCCGGGCTTTTTGAATACGCTTGACAAACTATAGGAAACAAGGTATAAATAACAGTATGTTGAGGCTGTATTTTGCAGCCACAGTCAGAATCAACATTGCAAATAAGATTATTTATTTTAGGAGGAAATATTCATGAACAGAACAGAATTAGTTGCAGCTATGGCAGCAGAAACTCAGTTATCAAAAAAAGATGCAGAAGCAGCTTTAAAAGCATTTATCGATGTAGTATCTGCTGAATTAAAGAAAGGTGAAAAAGTTCAGTTAGTTGGTTTTGGTACTTTCGAAGTAGCTGAAAGAGCAGCAAGAGAAGGAAGAAATCCTCAGACTGGTGAAACTATGACAATCGCAGCTTCTAAAAATCCAAAATTTAAAGCTGGTAAAGCATTAAAAGATATGGTAAACGCATAAAAAATGAGATTAGACAAATATTTAAAAGTCTCCCGTCTGATTAAGCGCAGAACTGTTGCAAATGAAGCCTGTGATGCGGGACGTGTTCTGATTAATGACAAACCGGCAAAGGCATCTGCGCAGGTAAAAGCAGGAGATATTCTGGAAATCCAGTTCGGAAGCAAGAATGTTCGAGTGGAAGTGCTGGATGTGCAGGAAACGGTGAAAAAAGAAGCAGCAAGCGAGCTGTTCCGTTACCTTTAAAATTTGTGTATATTAGAGAAAAATCCCCCATATAATCTTTTTAAGAGAGTTGGGGGATTTTTTATTTTGGAAGAAAAAGTGGTGGAAAGAAGAGCACATAAACTGGAACTTCGTGCAAGAAATAAGGGGAGTATAACCGGAGTCAGTGATGTGCTCTGTTTTGATGAAGAAGAGATTCGTTTGGTGACAGAATTGGGTATTTTAAGTGTAAAGGGAAAAGAACTGCATGTGACACGGCTTGATTTGGAAAAACAAGAGGTAGACATTGCAGGGAAAGTAGACAGCCTTATTTACGACCGGGCAAGGGGAGAAAGTGTGCAGGGAAAAGAAGGAATGATAAAGAGGTTTTTTAAATAAAGATGAGCAAATATATGGAACAGGAATTTTTGCTTCTTCTGAAACTTTTCCTGACGGGGATTTTCCTTGGTCTGCTTTATGACTGTCTTAGAATCTGGCGCAGTGTGATGACGAACAGCCGTTTCTGGATTGATTTACAGGATTTAATTTATTGGAGTAGTGCGGGGCTTTTTGTTTTTTATGTTATATATATGGAAAATAACGGTCAGATACGTGTTTATGCGCTGGCTGGAATGGCAGCAGGAGCTCTTTTCTATTATGCGACAATAAGCAGATGGATTGTGAGACTGTTTGGATTTTTATTGTTGAAAATCGTAACTTTATTTGGAATCTTGCTGACTCCTCTACACAGGGGAAGAAAAAGGTTGAAATTATGTATTAAAAGAGTTAAACTTTTTTTGTATGAACAAAAGTCGATACAAAAAGTCAGGAAGAATCAGAATGAGAAAGAAAGAAAATCAAAAATTCAGTCGGAAACGAAGAGAAAAATTAAAGAAAGATGAAAATAGACAGCCGGAAAGCAAAACGGCGATGATTAGTGTGATTTTAGTTGCTTCTGCACTTTCGATTTCTTTAATGGCAAGAAGTTATGCATTAGAAGAAAAAATAGGTGACTATAAAAGCCAGAGAAAAGAAGTCAAGGCACAGATATCAGCAGAGGAGCAGCGCACAAAAGAGATTGAAGCATTAAAAGAATATATGCAGAGTGATGAATATGCAAAACAGGTAGCAAGAGAAAAACTTGGACTGGTGGAAGGAGATGAAATTATTTTTAAAGAAAAGTGATAATTTTGTCTAAAATTTTTTGAAAACCAGAACATGTTTTTGACAAAGTTTAAAAGAAAAAACATCTATAATACTCTTTGGACAGGAGTGGCTGTTTAGGGAGGGATATAAGATGCAGGAATGGATGATTGCCATGTTCATAGTCAGTATCCTGTTAATACTGAGGGACATGGCAAAAACTGTTTTTTCAGATATGAGAAAAAGTGCGGCAACTGTAATTTATGAAGAGCATCCGCAAAAAGAGAGAATGAGACGTTATGCCGCTGCATTTCAAAAGCTTGCGGATAGTTTTTATGGACTTCCTTATCGAAAAGACTATATCAGCAATGGAGAGCTGGAAGACATGATTCGACAGCTTCGGGATGGTCCTTGCAGAAGTTGTACAGCGGGAAAACTCTGTTGGGAAGAACATCCTTTGCAGACGTATCAGATTTTATATCATCTGCTTCGTTTGATGGAAAAACAGGATGTACAGAAAATTATGTCGGCAAGAGCGAATTTAACAGAGTTTTGTATCAATCAGGGGAAAATGACGGAACAGATGCAGAGGCTGATGGAACGACAGAAGCAAATCCTGATTTGGAATAATAAACTGCTGGAAAATCGGATGGCGGTTGCAGAACAGTTGGGAGAGATGGCACAGCTTATGAATACGCTGTCGAATGAACTCTTTGATATTATCCCTGTAGATGCCGTGTTTCAGGAAGAGTTAAAACGTCGTTTAAAGAAAAAACATATTTTGGCAGGAAATATCTGGATGTTAGAACAGCCAGACGAGAAAATCCAGTATTTCTGTGAATTATATACGAAAGGAAAACGCTGTATTTCGGCAGCAGAAGCAGGACAGGTACTTTCAAAAATGTGTGGCTGTCAGATGACACCCCGAATAGAGGGCAAGATGTTTCTGACAAAAGAAAAGATGACCGTGCGATTTGTAGAGGATGTAAATTTTCGAATTTTATATGGAGCTGCAAAGGTAACAAAAGACAGAGAAACAATTTCCGGTGATAATTATATGTGCACGGCAGAAGATAATGGTCAGTTTTTTATGTGTCTTTCGGATGGAATGGGTTCTGGACTCGAGGCTTGTAAAGAAAGCGAACATGTGGTAGATTTATTAGAACAGCTGGTGGAGTCTGGATTTTCAGGGGAAAGTGCGGCAAAATTAGTGAATTCTGTTTTAAATCTTCAGATGCGGGGCGGTAAATTTTCAACCGTTGATGTGTCAATCATTGATTTATATACGGGAATGTGCCATTTCTTAAAGGCTGGTGCAGCAACGACATTTATCAAGCGTGACCAGTGGGTTGAGAGTATTTCATCGGAGAGTATGGCACTGGGGCTGGTATTTCCGGCAGATTACGAATCACTGACAAAAAAGTTGTATAATGGTGATTTTTTAATTATGGTGACAGATGGAGTTTTAGATGCACTTCCGGAGGAGCGGGCCGAGGAGACTTTAAAGGAAATTATTTTACAGACTCATGCGAAAGCGCCTCAGGAATTAGGAAGAGGAATTTTACAGAAAGTGCTGGCACTTTGTGAATATAAGGCAGCAGATGATATGACTGTGCTGGCAGCAGGCGTATGGAAAAAATAAAGATTGGAAAACAGATGAAATGAAAAAGGTATTTTCCTATATCGAACAATATCAGATGATAAAACCGGATGACAGGGTGATTGTGGGGCTTTCAGGAGGCGCAGACTCAGTAGGGCTTCTGCTTTTATTAAAAGAATATCAGACAGAATGTCAAAAGAAATCTCCGGAAAAAAATTCTTTTTTGCTTGAGGCAGTCCATGTCAATCATCAGATTCGAGGTGAAGAAGCAAACAGGGACGAAACATTTGCAAAAGACTTGTGTGAGTCACTTGGTGTTTCCTGTTCCTGTTATTCCTATCCGGTTTTAGAACTGGCAAAAAAGCAACATTTAACGGAAGAAGAAGCAGGGCGGATGGTCAGACATCGGGCGTTTGAGATGCAGGCGAAAAAGGCGAAAGAGACCGTTAAAATCGCACTTGCACATCACAGAGATGATTTGGCGGAGACAATGATTCATAATCTGGTACGGGGAACAGGAATCGGTGGAATGGCGGGAATCCGTCCGGTTACAGAGATTAATGGGATTTCTTATATTCGTCCGCTCCTTTGTGTGGAAAAAGAAGAAATTAAAGAATGGCTGGAAAATAAAAATCAGCTTTGGGTAGAAGACAGTACCAACAAGGAAGCTTCTTATACAAGAAATAAAATCCGTCAGAATATTCTTCCACAGTTGAAAGGACTGAATGAAAAAGCAGTCCTGCATCTGGCAAATGCAGCAGAAACTTTTCTTATGGCAGAGGAATATATTGGCAGAAATGCGGATATGATGTATAACAGATATGTAATCTGTAAAAAGGACAGAACAATCATAAAACAGGGATTATTTCAGGAAGATAGATTAATGCAGTCTTATGTGATTCAAAGAGCGGTTTCTGAGACAGCAGGTAAAAAGAAGGATATCGGAATGTTACATGTCAAGCTGATACAGGAGCTTGAAAAGAAGCAAAGCGGAAGCCGAATTTCTCTGATTTATGGGATTACAGTCTGGCAGAATTATGGGGATATCTGTCTGATAAAGGGAGAACTTGAAAAAAAATCAGAAATCGAGTTGAAAATGGAAGTATTTCCTTATGAAAACATGCAAATTCAGGAAAAAAAGTATACGAAATGGTTTGATTATGATAGAATAAAAGAGATTCCGTGTGTGAGAAAAAGACAGGCGGGAGATTTCCTTACCGTAACGAAAGAGGGAGGAAGAAAAAAATTAAAAGATTATTTGATTGACTGTAAAGTTCCAAGACAAGAAAGAGACAGTCTTACTGTTTTAGCAGACGGTTCTCATATTTTATGGGTAGTAGGATATCGTATCAGCGAATACTATAAAGTTACGGAAAAGACGAAAACAGTAATCAGAGTACATGTAAAAGGAGAAAGCGAAGATGAGTGAAACAATCAGAGAGTTAATCAGTGAAGAAGATGTGGCTGCAAAAGTAAAAGAAATCGGAGCACAGATTACAAAAGATTATGAAGGTAAAGCGGTTCATTTAATCTGCGTTTTAAAAGGCGGAGTGTTCTTTACCTGTGAACTGGCAAAAAGAATTGAAGTGCCGGTAAGCCTTGACTTTATGTCTGTATCGAGTTATGGGGATGATACCAAATCAAGTGGTGTGGTAAAGATTATTAAAGACTTAGATGAGAGTATTGAAGGAAAAGATGTTCTTATTGTAGAAGATATTATTGATTCCGGAAGAACATTAAGCTATTTAATCGAAGTATTAAAACAGAGAAATCCGGCAAGCATCCGTCTGTGTACCCTGCTTGATAAGCCGGAAAGACGAGTAAAAGATGTAAAAGTAGATTATGTATGTTTCAATATTCCGGATGAATTTGTAGTGGGATATGGTCTGGACTATGCACAGAAATACAGAAATCTTCCATTCATTGGAGTGGTAGAATTCTAAGGGCAGTCCGGTGAAAGGAGATACACGAAGTGAATAAGCAGGCAAGAAGCTGGATTCCAAGTATTCTGCTGTTGATTGTATTGTTTGTTGGAGGTTACTGGTTTATGACCAGACAGTTTACAATTAATAACAGTTATTCCCAGCAGGATTTCTATGAATCCGTACAGAATAATGAAGTGGAAAGTGTATACATCCATCCGAACAAAGAATACCCAACCGGAAGAGTGTCAGTTGATTTAACAAATGGAAATTCCGTACAGTTTTACGCTTTGGATGTAAAAGAAATACAGGATTTTTTGGGAGATTATTCAGAAATTGCACTGGAAGTCGGAGATGTTCCGGGAGATAATATTTTCCTGTCTTCTGTACTGCCGATTATTTTAGTGGCAGGGATGGCATTTTTCCTGATTAGTATGATGAGCAGACAGATGTCTGGAGGCGGAGGTGGCGGAACCAATGCCAAGATGATGAACTTCGGAAAGAGCCGTGCCAAGATGACGGTGAATGAAGAAAATAAGGTGACATTTAAAGATGTTGCCGGTTTAGAAGAAGAAAAAGAAGACCTTGAAGAAGTAGTCGATTTCTTAAAGAATCCACAAAAGTATACAAAAGTCGGGGCGAGAATCCCAAAAGGTGTGATTTTAGTCGGACCTCCGGGAACCGGTAAAACCCTGCTTGCAAAAGCAGTTGCGGGTGAAGCAGGAGTGCCGTTCTTCTCGATTTCCGGTTCGGATTTCGTAGAGATGTTTGTTGGTGTAGGTGCATCGAGAGTCCGTGATTTATTTGAAGAAGGCAAAAAAATGCACCATGTATTATTTTTATCGATGAGATTGATGCGGTAGCAAGAAAACGAGGCACTGGAATGGGCGGTGGTCATGATGAAAGAGAACAGACTTTGAACCAGTTATTGGTTGAAATGGATGGTTTTGGAGTCAATGAGGGAATCATTGTGATGGCTGCGACAAACCGTGTAGATATTTTAGACCCTGCCATTTTACGTCCGGGACGCTTTGATAGAAAAGTTGGAGTTGGAAGACCGGATATTAAAGGCAGAGAGGAAATTTTAAAAGTTCATGTAAGAAAGAAACCTCTTGGAGAGGATGTCGATTTACATGAAATTGCAAGAACAACCGCCGGATTTACCGGTGCAGATTTGGAAAATCTTATGAATGAAGCTGCGATTTTAACTGCCAAAGATGGAAGGTATTATCTGACGCAGAAAGATATCCGTCAGGCATTTGTAAAAGTTGGAATTGGTGCAGAAAAGAAAAGTAAGGTTATTTCAGAAAAAGAAAAGAAAATTACAGCATATCATGAAGCGGGGCACGCAATTTTATTCCACCTTTTGCCAAATATGGGACCGGTTCACACGATTTCTATCATTCCGACCGGTCTTGGGGCAGCTGGATATACGATGCCGCTTCCAGAGGCAGATGAAATGTTTAACAGCAAAAATAAAATGCTTGAGAACATTGTAGTAGACTTAGGAGGAAGAGTTGCTGAGGAACTTATTTTCAATGATGTGACGACCGGTGCTTCTCAGGATATCAAACAGGCAACACAGCTTGCAAGGGCGATGGTGACACAGTACGGAATGTCAGATAAAGTCGGATTGATTAACTACGGAAGTGATGAGGACGAAGTATTTATTGGTCGTGATTTGGCGCATACAAGAAATTATGGCGAACAGACCGCAGCAGTGATAGATAGCGAAGTAAAAAGAATCATTGATGAAGCGTATTCACAGGCAAAAGAGCTGATTGGTTCACATATAGATGTCTTACACAAATGTGTGGAACTGCTGTTGGAAAAGGAAAAAATCGGACGGGAAGAATTTGAGGCATTGTTTTCAGAAAATGAGGAGCAAAAAAGCTTAGAGAATGATTTGGGCGGTACTTTGTATGATTTAACAAAGAGATAAGCAGAGTCGTTTTATAGAGCATGTAAAATTATTCAAAAAAAGTTTTAAAATAATAATAAGATTGTGCACACTTTTTGTGCCGTACATGCTATTATAATAACTGTAAAAACCCCCCAATACATTATATAGTTTTTGCTACACCCCATAAGAAGAAATACCTTCTCCAAAAGAGGCAGTCGAGAGACTGCCTCTTTTACTTTACACTTATTTAGAATTATAAAGAGTAATTCAAACACAGACCGGAATAAAAAGAGAGGATGCAAAATATGAATTACGAAAACTTAAAAAATATGCAAAAAATTCAGGAGTATGTGACAAACATGCGCCCTGCTTTCAATAAACGTGCGGTGTTCAGTGATGAGACGGAAAGTTACCGTATGCCGTTTGAGCCAAAAACCGGAGACACAGTAAAAATCAGAATTCGTACGAAACGTGGAAATGTTGATATGGTCTGTCTGGTCAGCGGACAAGAAAAAAAGAAGATGAATCTGGTCGAGACAAGAGATGGTTTTGATTATTACGAAACGAAACTTCTGGTTGGAACAGAAACCATTCATTATCATTTTGAATTATTTTCCGGTAAAGTACACTGCTACTATAACCGCTTTGGTATTGTAAAAGACTTAGACGAACATTATGAATTTGGAATTGTTCCGGGATTTGAGACTCCGGATTGGGCAAAAGGTGCAGTCATGTACCAGATTTTTGTGGATCGTTTCTGTAATGGAGACAAATCAAATGACGTTGTGACCAATGAATATTCTTATATTTCAGCACCGGTACAGAAAGTAGAAGATTGGAATCGACCGCCACAGGCAATGGATGTTCGTGATTTTTATGGTGGAGATTTACAGGGAGTATGGGATAAGTTAGACTATCTTCAGGATTTAGGCGTAGATGTGATTTATTTTAATCCGATTTTTGTCTCTCCATCCAATCATAAATACGATATTCAGGATTACGATTATGTAGATCCGCATTACGGAAAAATCGTAAAAGATGGAGGAGAACCGTTAAACTGGGGTGATCAGGACAATTCTCATGCATCAAAATACATTCAGAGAGTAACCGATTATGAGAATCTGGAAGCAAGTAATCGTTTCTTTGCACGATTTGTAGAAGAAGTACATAAAAGAGGAATGAAGGTGATTTTGGATGGTGTCTTTAATCACTGTGGTTCATTTAATAAATGGCTGGACAGAGAGCGTATTTATGAAAATCAGGCAGGTTATGAAAAAGGGGCTTATGTATCGGCAGACAGCCCATACCGCAGTTTCTTTTTATTCCATAATCAAAATGACTGGCCGTATAATAAAGACTATGATGGCTGGTGGGGACATGAAACTCTGCCAAAACTGAATTATGAGGCATCGGACAGTCTGTATGAGTATATTATGAAAGTGGCAAGAAAATGGGTTTCTCCGCCTTATAATGTAGATGGATGGAGGCTGGATGTGGCAGCAGATTTGGGACACAGCAACGAGTACAATCATAAATTCTGGCGTGATTTCAGAAAGAATGTAAAAGAAGCCAATCCAAATGCGATTATTCTGGCGGAACATTATGGAGATGCCAAGAGCTGGTTAGAGGGTGACCAGTGGGATACTGTTATGAATTATGATGCATTTATGGAACCGGTGACTTGGTTCCTGACCGGAATGGAAAAACACAGTGATGAATACAACGAAGGCATGTACGGAAACAGTGACTGCTTTATCGGGGCAATGAAATATCATATGGCAAGCTTTTATGCTCCATCTTTGATGGTATCCATGAATGAGCTTTCCAACCATGACCATTCCAGATTTCTTACAAGAACCAATCATAAAGTAGGTCGTGTGGCTAATTTAGGTTCCCATGCAGCATCAGAAGATATTAATAAAGCAGTATTGCGAGAAGCCGTTGTCATGCAGATGACCTGGCCTGGCGCACCGACTGTTTATTATGGAGACGAAGCAGGGGTATGTGGATTTACAGACCCGGATAACCGAAGAACCTATCCGTGGGGAAATGAAGATAAAGAGTTAATCGAATTTCATAAAGAAATGATTGCGATTCATAAAGAAAATGAAGAATTTATCAAAGGTTCTTTAAAATTCCTTGCAAATGATTATCAATTGCTTTGTTATGGAAGATTTACGAATACACAAAGAAGTGTGATTGCAATCAATAACAGTAATGAAGCTAAAACAATTTCTCTGTCGGTATGGGAACTTGGAATCTCACGATCCAGAGAAATTCACTTTAAACAGTTAATTGCAACCGGTGATTTCGGTTATAGCCTGATAAAGAAAGTATCTGTCTGTAAAGGCGGTGTGCTTCAGCTGAACCTGCCATCACATGGTGCAGTCGTTCTTCGTTGTACCGAATAGGAAAAAGTGCGTTAAAGCACGTTAAAATACGTTAGAAATAATGAAAATAAAAATATGAATTGACAGACAATACAGGATTTGATATAATTATTTTCAATAAAGAGAAATGCTAAGACGAGGAGGAGTACATGCTCAACCGGTTTTCAGAGAGAAGATGGCAGGTGAGAATCTTCAGCAAGGGAGTATGGAAGTAGCCTCTGAGCAGTGAGACGAACGAAGCGGATAACAGGTTTTTAGTAGCGCTCAACGGAAGTTTCCAACGTTATATGGAAAATGATATCGAAAAAATCTGATTTTTTTCCGTATCAGCAGAGTGCAGGAAGAGATTCCTGAAATTAGGTGGTAACACGGATTGTTTATTCGCCCTAAGCCAGAGATGGTTTAGGGCGTTTTTTTATCCCCTCGTGAGGGCGCTCAAGTAAATTTGAATTAGGAGGAAACGATATGAAAGGGACAGAATTGTTTGTAAAGGCATTACAAAAAGAGGGAATTGATTTTCTTTTTGCTTATCCAGGAGGATATGCGATTGATATTTTTGATGAATTATATAAGCAGGATTCCATTCAGGTAATTCTGCCACGTCATGAGCAGGGGCTGGTACATGCAGCGGATGGATATGCAAGAGCAACTGGGAGAACCGGAGTCTGTCTTGTAACAAGCGGACCTGGAGCAACAAATCTGGTAACAGGAATTGCAACTGCCAATTATGATAGTGTTCCGCTTGTTTGTTTTACCGGTCAGGTACCGACAAGCTTGATTGGAAATGATGCATTTCAAGAAGTTGATATTGTAGGGATTACAAGAAGTATCTGTAAATATGCGGTAACAGTAAGAAAAAGAGAAGATCTTGGAAGAATTATTAAAGAGGCATTTTATATTGCGAATACCGGAAAAAAAGGACCGGTTGTAGTAGACCTTCCAAAAGATATTATGTTAGAAGAGGGAGATGACCTTTATCCAAAAGAAGTAAAAATCAGAAGCTATAAGCCAAGCAAAGGTGTTCATATCGGGCAGCTTAAAAAAGCAAATTCCCTGCTTTCACAGGCAAAGAAACCATTATTTTTAATGGGTGGCGGAGTCAATATTTCCGGTGCAAATGAGGAAGCAAAAAAACTTGCAGAGCTGACACAGGTTCCGGTTATTACAACCATTATGGGAAAAGGGGCACTTCCAACCAATCATGAACTGTATATTGGAAATGTTGGAATGCATGGATGCTATGCCGCAAATCACGCAATCAGTGAATGTGACCTGTTATTTTCAATTGGAACACGCTTTAATGACCGTATTACCGGTAAGATTGATGAGTTTGCAAAAAATGCAAAAATTGTTCATATCGATATTGATGCGGCTTCGATTTCCAGAAACATTCAGGTTGATATCCCGATTGTAGCCGATGCAAAAGAAGCAATGACAGCACTTTTAAAACATGCCAAACCATGTGCTACCAAAGACTGGCTTGAAGAGATTCGTGGATGGGAAAAAGAACAACCACTTGGTATGAGGAAAGATAAGGGAATCACACCGCAGAAGATTATTGAATGTATGAATGAAGAATTTAAAAAAGCGGTTGTTGTAACAGACGTTGGACAGCATCAGATGTGGGTAACACAATATCTGGAAATGGATGAAAACAAAAAACTTTTGACTTCCGGTGGTCTTGGAACGATGGGATATGGACTTCCGGCAGCAATCGGTGCAAAATTCGGTTATCCGGATACCCCTGTTATCTGTGTTTCCGGTGATGGTGGAGTACAGATGAATATTCAGGAGCTTGCTACCGCAACAGCTTACGGACTTCCGGTTATTCTCTGTATCTTTAATAACAGTTATCTGGGAATGGTTCGCCAGTGGCAACAGTTATTTTATGGAAAACGTTATTCCTCTACCTGTACCAGAAGAAGAAAATCTTGTAGTGCTACCTGCAAAGGACCGGGAGAACAGTGCCCAAAATATCAGCCGGATTTTGTAAAATTAGCAGAGAGTTATGAAGCTTATGGAATGAGAATTGAAAAAGAAGAAGATATCAAAAAAGCATTTGAATTTGCAAAAGAACATACAGATGCACCGACCATACTTGAATTTATGATTGACAGCGATGAGCTGGTACTTCCTATGGTACAAGGCGGACAGGCACTTGACTGTATGATTTTGGACTGCTAAGGAAAGGAGAAAATGATTATGAAAAAAAGATGGATTTCATTATATGTGGAAAATGAAGTAGGTGTACTGGCAAAAATTGCAGGATTATTTTCAGGAAAATCCTATAATTTAATGAGCCTGACAGTAGGAACAACGGAAGATTCGACCATGTCACGAATGACAATCAGTGTGGAAAGTGATGATGCCACATTTGAACAGATAAAAAAACAGCTCAACCGCTGTGTCGAAGTAATCGAAGTTATTGATTTTACAAATTGTCCGATTCACAGAAAAGAAGTATTGTATATCAAAGTGAAAAAATGTGATGAAAAAATAAAAAATGAAGTGCTTAGAATTGCAGGTATCTTTAAACTTCCGATTGTGGATTATGGAAAAGAAGAAATTTTGCTGGAATGTATGCAGACAGAAACCAGGAATGATGAAATGATTGCTTATTTCTCACAGTACTTTAAAAATATCGAAGTAGTAAGAGGAGGAAGTGTAGCAATCCAGGGAGTTAGTATTCAGGATAAATAAGATTAAGAAAAACAGAAAATAAGAAAACAGTGTCGGTTTAATACGGAATGGTTCTTGAACCGGCACTGTTTTTTGGTGTGAAAAATCGGTACAAATTTGGTATAGAATAAAAAAATACTCCAAATCCAGTAAGAATTTGGAGTAAAAAAATGCCGCAGACCGGAATCGAACCGGTACGGGTATCACTACCCACGGGATTTTAAGTCCCGGGCGTCTGCCAGTTCCGCCACTGCGGCATAATAAAATAAATAAGATGGGCGATGGTGGATTCGAACCACCGAAGGCGTTGCCAGCAGATTTACAGTCTGTCCCCTTTGGCCACTCGGGAAATCGCCCATATTTATTTTTGCCATTTGTCCTGACAAGGTATTATTATAACAGATAAATTAGAAAAATCAAGAACTTTTTCAAAAAAATTAGAAAAATCTTTATTGCTGTTTCGTACAGGAAAATAATAGAATATAGTGCAAAAATCAAGAAATTGTTGTATAATAAAAACAACAAAAAATGAAAGTACAGACAATAATGCAACAAATTGCGGGAGGTGTCTTTATGGGGAAAGTAATTACAATCGCAAGAGAATTTGGCAGTGGGGGAAGAATAATTGCACAAAGTCTGGCAGAACAGTTGAAGATTGGATTTTATGATAAAAATCTGATTACACTTGCTGCTGAGCGGAAAAATCTGCCGGAAGAGAGATTAGAGCGGGTCGATGAAAGAAGAGAAAACCCATGGCGCTATGATATGGAAGATGATATTGCCATACAGAGACAGTTTTATTATGAACCACTCAATGATGTATTATTTGAAGCCCAGAGTGAAATCATCAAAGAAAAAGCAGAAACAGAAGATTGTGTAATTGTAGGAAGATGTGCGGATTATCTGTTAAGAATCAAACCAGATTGCCGTTGTGTTTTTATTACGGCACCGTTGGAAAAACGAATCCGAACCATTTCTGCCCGCACCGGATTAGATGCAAAGGCAGCAAAGCAATTAATTAAAAAAGTAGACAAGCAGAGAAAATATTACTATGAAAATTATACGGATCGAAAGTGGGGAAAACATCATGGATATGACCTCTGTCTTGACAGCAGTCGATTGACGAAAGAGCAAATTCTTAAAATATTGACTACATTATATGAAACCATTGAGTAAGCTGTAGTTACAAAATTAAGTGCAAAAAAATTATGAGAACACATAAATCAGAGAATGTATAAGATAAGATTAGAAGCGAGGGTCAAAAGCCCTCGCTTCTTTTGAGAAAGTTTTTCATTTTCAGAAAAAATCAGCATGAAAAAGGACCATTCAAAGTTGACATTTCGAATGGTCCTTTTAATTACTATTATCCATTGGATTATACCTTCCTGATTTTTAGATTTTTTTGGGATAAAACGTTAAGTTTTCGGTGGTCCGTACCTCCTGTTCTTGAATTTTTAATAAATTTTAAGGTAAATCATTATGTTTCTGGTGGTCTGTACCTTCCTTTCATAAAAATATGAGGTATTACGTTATGTTCTTGGTGGTATCATTCCTTTCGGGTTTGTTTGCTTCGTTCTCTTTGTTTATGATGTTATTATATCAGGTAAAAATCAAAATGTCAATAACTAAATTGAAAATAATAAAAAAAATAATAATTAATTTTAAAATTAATAGAAAATATTATAATTATCAGAAAATTATAAACGATAATTTTTTGCCTCTGTATAGCAACTAACATCTGGCAGAATAAAGAAAAGAGTGCTATACTTCATACAGAAAAAACAGAATGAATCATAAGCAGAAAGGAATTAAAATAAAATGAATCAAATTGGAAGAAACGATGCATGCTGGTGTGGAAGTGGAAGAAAGTATAAAAAATGCCATGAGAATTTTGACCATAAACTCAATCTTCTTCATAGTCAGGGGCTTTTAGTACCTTCTCATAAATTAATTAAGACAGAAGCTCAGATTGCAGAAATTAGAAAGAGTGCGGAGATTAATGTAAAAATCTTAGATTATGTTGCAGAACATATTAAAGAGGGAATTTCCACTGCTGAAATTGACAAATGGGTATACGACATCACAACAAAAGAAGGAGCAATTCCAGCTCCGCTTGGATATGAAGGATTTCCAAAGAGTGTGTGCACTTCGATTAATAATCAGGTATGCCATGGAATTCCATCTGAAGATATTATTCTGGAAGAAGGCGATATCATCAATGTTGATGTGTCTACAATTTTAAATGGATATTATTCTGATTCTTCTCGTATGTTCTGTATCGGAGATGTCGGGGAAGAGAAAGCACGTCTGGTTCGTGTTGCAAAAGAGTGTGTGGAAAAAGGTCTTGAACAGGTAAAAGCGTGGGGCTTTTTAGGAGATATGAGTCAGGCAGTGCATGAACATGCAGTAAAAAATGGCTACAGTGTAGTAAGAGAAATTGGTGGACATGGAGTTGGTCTGGAATTTCATGAAGACCCATGGGTCGGTTATATTGGAGCGGCAGGGACCGGAATGGTAATGGCACCAGGACTGATGTTTACAATTGAGCCAATGGTTAATATGGGAACAGATGAAATTTTTGTGGATGAAAGAGATGGATGGACCATTTATACAGAAGATGATATGCCGTCTGCACAGTGGGAGATTATGGTTCTTGTAACGGAAAACGGACCGGAAGTCATTGCGTGGTAAGAAAAGAAAGCAGAAAGAGGAAAGGAAAAAAGTAAAATATGAGTATTGCAGTTGCAGTGTTGAAAAAAGGGGAAGGACGTGCATTAAAATCAGGCGGACCTTGGGTTTACGACAATGAAATCGCAAGTATTATGGGAAACTTTGAAAACGGAGATATTGTGATTGTACGTGATTTCGACGGCTATCCGCTTGGGAGAGGATTTATTAACACCAATTCAAAAATCCGGATCCGTATGATGACAAGAAATGAAAATCAGGAAATTGACCGTGAATTTTTAAAAATGAGAGTACGAGACGCGTGGGAATATCGAAAGAAAACGGTAGATATTTCAAGCTGTCGTGTGATTTTCGGGGAAGCAGATTTTCTGCCCGGGATGGTGATTGACAAGTTTTCAGATGTTCTTGTTGTACAGTCTTTAGCACTTGGAATTGATAAGTTAAAAATGATAATCATTGAAGAATTAAAATCAGCAATGGCAGAAGATGGGATTACAATCCGTGGTGTTTATGAGAGAAGCGATGCAAAAGTGCGGCTTCAGGAAGGAATGGAAAGAGTCAAGGGATTTATCGGTGAGCCGTTTGATACGAAAGTACAGATTGTGGAAAATGGTGTAAAATATATTGTAGACATAGAAGATGGACAAAAAACAGGCTTTTTCTTAGACCAGAAATATAACCGTCTTGCCATTCAGAGATTATGTAAAGATGCGAAAGTTTTAGATTGCTTTACGCATACAGGCTCTTTTGCGTTAAATGCGGGAATTGCCGGAGCAAAGAGTGTAACCGGAGTCGATGCCTCTCAGCTTGCAGTAGACCAGGCAACAGAAAACGCGGAGTTAAACGGACTCGAAAAGCGTGTGAAATTCATATGCGAGGATGTCTTTGAGCTGCTTCCTAAGTTAGAATCCGAGGGAGAAAAATATGACGTAGTAATTCTCGACCCTCCTGCATTTACAAAATCAAAAAATTCGATTAAAAACGCAGTGAAAGGTTATCGAGAGATTAATTTGCGAGGAATGAAACTGGTCAAAGACGGCGGTTATCTTGCAACTTGTTCTTGTTCTCATTTTATGTCGTATGAGTTGTTTACCCAGACAATTGGACAGGCAGCAAGAAATGTGCATAAACGTCTACGTCAGGTAGAATACCGCACACAGGCAGCAGACCATCCGATTTTATGGTCTGCAGATGAGTCTTATTACCTGAAATTCTATATTTTTCAGGTAATTGACGAAAAATAGAAAATAAAATATTGACAATCTTTTTTATCCATGCTATGTTGTAATTGCTTATATGACTGACGGAAGTGGAATCAACCACAGGGAGTATAAGCCGTTGAAGCCGACCGTCTGGGCATTGGATGTTCAGAAAGTGGGCTTTTTTTTCGTTATTATATAGAAAATTTTGTTCTATGAAATGAAAGTCAACGGATCAATTAAAAATGTATGATGGGAAAAAGGAGAGACATTCATGAAAATGTTATCGCTGGAAACAGAATTAAAAGAAAATGCTTATCCTGGACGAGGAATTGTAATTGGAAAGTCCAAAGATGGTACAAAAGCAGTGACTGCTTATTTTATCATGGGAAGAAGTGAAAACAGCAGAAATCGTGTGTTTGTAGAAGATGGAGAGGGAATCCGTACACAGGCATTTGACCCGTCTAAATTAACTGACCCAAGCTTAATTATTTATGCGCCGGTTCGTGTACTGGGAAATAAAACAATTGTGACAAATGGTGACCAGACAGATACCATTTATGAAGGAATGGACAGACAGCTGACTTTTGAGCAGTCTTTAAGAAGCCGTGAATTTGAGCCGGATGGTCCAAATTATACCCCTCGTATTTCCGGAGTTATGCACATTGAAAATGGAAAATACAACTATGCAATGTCAATTTTAAAGAGCAATAATGGAAATCCGGATGCCTGCAACCGTTATACCTTTGCTTATGAAAATCCGGTAGCAGGAGAGGGACATTTTATTCATACTTATATGCATGATGGAAATCCACTTCCAAGTTTTGAGGGAGAACCAAAACTGGTAGAGATTCCAGATGACATTGACGCATTCACAAAAAATGTATGGGAAAGCCTCAATCAAGACAATAAAGTTTCTTTATTTGTACGTTTCATTGACCTTGAAACGGGAGACTATGAGACTAGAATTGTAAATAAAAATCAGTAATCTAAAAATGTTACGGCATTAGAGTATTTTTAAATCTGTTCTAACAATAAAGGAGAAAATGAGAATGAAAGAATTAGCATTAAAGTATGGATGTAACCCAAACCAGAAACCGTCCAGAATTTATATGGCAGACGGAAGTGAGCTTCCAATCGAAGTAATCAGCGGAAGACCTGGATATATCAACTTTCTGGATGCATTTAACGGTTTTCAGTTAGTAAGAGAATTAAAAAAAGCGACCGGACTTCCGGCGGCTACTTCTTTTAAACATGTATCACCAGCCGGTGCTGCAGTGGGACTTCCGTTAAGTGAGACCCTTGCAAAAATTTACTGGGTAGATGATATGGGAGAGCTTTCTCCGCTTGCCTGTGCTTATGCAAGAGCAAGAGGCGCAGACAGAATGTCTTCCTTTGGTGATTTTATTGCACTCTCTGATGAATGTGATAAAGATACAGCGATGCTGATTAAACGAGAAGTTTCTGATGGTGTTATCGCACCGGGATTTTCCAAAGAGGCACTTGAAATTTTAGCGCAGAAGAAAAACGGAAACTATAATATCATTAAAATCGATGAAAATTATCAGCCGGCACCGTTAGAGCACAAACAGGTTTATGGTGTGACATTTGAACAGGGAAGACAGGAACTTCCAATTGATGATGAACTGCTTTCCAATATCGTGACAGAAAATAAAGTAATTCCGGAAAATGCAGTCAGAGACTTAAAGATTTCCCTGATTACATTAAAATATACACAGTCCAATTCCGTCTGCTTTGTAAAAGACGGACAGGCAATCGGTATCGGTGCAGGACAGCAGTCTCGTGTACACTGCACAAGACTGGCAGGACAGAAGGCAGATAACTGGTGGTTAAGACAGTGCCCGAAAGTCATGAATCTTCCATTTATTGATGGAATCCGTCGTGCAGACAGAGATAATGCCATTGATGTTTACATTGGAGAGGAATATATGGATGTTCTTGAAGATGGTGCATGGCAGAGAATCTTCAAGGAAAAACCGGAAGTCTTTACAAGAGAAGAGAAACGTGCATGGTTAGATAAACTGACCGATGTTACTCTTGGTTCTGATGCATTCTTCCCATTCTCAGATAATATTGAGCGTGCACATAAGAGTGGTGTAAAATATATTGCAGAGCCAGGCGGTTCTGTAAGAGATGATGCAGTAATCGAATGTTGTAATAAATATGATATGGCAATGGCATTTACAGGCATCCGTCTGTTCCATCACTAAAATTACAAAAATTATTTTTAAAAGAGGCGGCAGTGAGAATTTTCTTACTGCTGCTTTTTGCTGTTCTAAAAAAGTGAAATTTTAGTTGAAGACAAAAATAGAATTTGCTATACTGTATACGACGTAACGGGATTGTGGTTGGACAGACCGCTGCGAAATAAATTTACAGGAGAGGTTTAATAAAATGAGTATAAGAATTGGTATCTTAGGTTATGGTAACCTTGGAAGAGGCGTAGAATGTGCAATCAAACAGAATGCAGACATGGAATTAAAAGCAGTATTTACCCGTCGTAATCCTGCGGATGTACACATTCTTACCGAGACAGCAAAAGTATATTCTGTAGATGAAGCAGTAAAAATGAAAGATGAAATCGATGTATTGATTCTCTGCGGAGGAAGTGCAACCGATTTACCGGTACAGACTCCAGAATATGCACAGTACTTTAACGTAGTTGACAGCTTTGATACACATGCAAAAATTCCGGAACATTTTGCAGAGGTAGATGCAGCAGCGAAAAAGAGCGGAAAAATCGGCTTAATTTCAGTGGGCTGGGACCCGGGAATGTTCTCTTTAAATCGTTTATATGCAAATGCAATTCTTCCGGAAGGAAATGACTATACATTCTGGGGCAAAGGTGTAAGCCAGGGTCATTCCGATGCCGTTCGTAGAATTGACGGCGTAATTGATGCAAGACAGTATACCATTCCGGTAGAGAAGGCGTTAAACGCTGTAAGAAATGGTGAAAATCCGGTACTTGCAACAGGCGAAAAACATACAAGAGAAGTTTTTGTTGTAGCTGAAGAAGGTGCAGATAAAGATAGAATTACAAATGAAATCAAAACAATGCCGAATTATTTTGATGAATATGAAACAACGGTACATTTCATCAGCGCAGAAGAAATGAAAGCAAATCATGCAGGACTTCCTCATGGTGGATTTGTAATCCGCAGCGGTCAGACAGGATGGGAAAAAGAACATCATCATGTCATCGAATACAGCTTAAAACTGGATTCTAATCCGGAATTTACATCTTCTGTTATTGTGGCTTATGCAAGAGCAGCTTACCGATTAAATCAGGAAGGACAGAGCGGATGCAAGACTGTATTTGATATTGCACCGGCATATTTAAGTACAAAAACACCAGAAGAACTTCGCAAACATATGCTTTAATAAGCAGATTGGGAGAGGATATCAGTGAATTTTGATTTAAAAACGGAAGTAAAACGAATGGGTCTGGGCTTGATCAGTGCACTGATTATGGCAGTGAATATTAAAACACTGGTAAGAGCAGGGGGGCTGTATCCAGGTGGATTTAACGGAATTACCCTTTTGATACAGACAATCTGCGAACGATTCTTGAATCTGCAGATTCCATTTACAGCAGTCAGCCTGTTGTTGAATGCAATTCCTGTTATTATTTGTTTTCGGGCAATTGGCAAGAAGTTTACAAGCACTTCAGCTTTGATTGTTATTGTAACCAGTGTGCTTACAGACTTAGTTCCTTATCATCCAATTACAGATGATATTCTGCTGATTTCTGTGTTTGGCGGTATTATCAATGGATTTGCAATCAGTTTGTGCCTGATTGGAGGCGCAAGTGCCGGAGGCACGGACTTTATTGGAATTTATTTTGCAGAAAAGAAAAATAAAGACGTATGGAATTTTATTTTACTTGGAAATGCCTGTGTGTTAACCATTGCCGGAGTTTTATTTGGCTGGGATAAGGCACTTTATTCCATTATTTTCCAGTTTGCTTCTACGCAGATGATACACATGCTTCATACTGCCTACAAGAAAGAAACTCTCTTTATTGTTACGGATCGTCCGGATGATGTTTATAAAGAAATTTATGAAGTGACAAACCACAGTGCAACAGAGTTTGCGGCAACAGGCTGTTATTCTAATAAACAGAGAAAGATGTTGTATTCTGTTGTATCTTCTTCGGAGGCAAAAGTTTTAGTCAGTCGCGTACAGAAGGCAGACCCGGAGGCATTTATCAATGTGATTAAAACGGATTTTCTGGAAGGACATTTTTATCAAAAAGTTGACTATTAATCGGATTAGTTTGGTACGAACATTGGGTGTGTCAAAGTTTGTTCCGTAGAAATTAAGTAAAAGGACTATTACAAAAATGTGAATTTTTTGTGATAGTCCTTTGTTTTTTTACCATTTTGTGGTACAGTAATAAGTGGAGTAGAGCGATTAAAAATCGTGAAAAATAAACGAAAAGAGAAGTCGAAAGTTGTTTCGACGAGAATTAAGGCAGCTTATTGTAAGACAGAGGGAAAATACAGAGAGTATTACAAGCAGCAGGAGGAACTAAATGAAAATAAAAGAAGTAAAAAAACTGCTGGCAATCGCTGTGAGTGTTTCTATGCTTACACCGTCAGGTGTATTTGCATCAGAAGCTTCCAGTACAGAGGCAGCAGTAACGGCTGAACAGACAACAGGGGAAACGAGTGTGACAGAGCCGGAGCAGTCATCAGGAGAGGTTTCTGAACCGGAACAGCCATCTGAACCAGAACAGCCGTCTGAACCAGAACAGCCATCTGAGCCGGAACAGCCGTCGAATCCAGACAAACCAGAAAATCCGGATCAGCCGTTAAACCCAGATAAACCAGAAAATCCGGACCAGCCGTCAAACCCGGATAAACCAGAAAATCCGGATCAGCCGTCGAACCCGGATAAACCAGAAAATCCAGACCAGCCGTCAAATCCGGACACTCCGGAAAATCCAGATAAACCAGCCCAGGGTATGACTCCGGAGCAGTATGAGGCATCAACCGGATATAAACTTCCGGATGGTTATGCTTATGTGTTGGATGCAAATGGATATGTCATTATCGAAAATGGTGCACCAAAGCTTGCGAAAAAAGCAGAAGATAATACAAAAAAAGACGATAACAATAATCAGAATAATAACAATAACAATAGTAATAGCAATAACAATAGTAATAACAATAACAATAGTAATAACAATAGCAATAGCAATTCTTCTAATGCTAACAGCAATGATACCAAGAAAGATACGGAGAAAAAAGAAGATACAACCGCAGCAAACAGTGGAAGTGGTTCAAATTCCCAGTTAATTGCAAATCAGCAGATTTATTCTTCTCTGCCTACAATGGTGGATGATTTCCGTTTCTGGACAGTTGCAAAGAAATATGCCTTTGCAAAAGAAGAACTGTCAATCGTAGAAGAAATGAAGGATGGAGCAAAAGAAGTAGGTAAACTGTCAAAAGATGGTGTCTGCTATATTCTTCAGGAAGAAAACGATGGATGGCTTTTTGTAGAGTCAGGTGATGTACGTGGTTTTGTAAAAACAGAGCAGGTGATTTTAGGCGATGAAGCAGACCAGATTGTACAGAAACTGACAGAAGAGGCAAAAAAAGAAGCAAAAGAACAGAAAAAGACATACAAAGGAATTGCAAAACTGTTGACAGAAGCAACACCGAGCGTTCCGGAATCCGAAAATGGAGCATTTTTCCATACTCGTTCTACGGTAAAACAGACCGTTGTGGATAAAGTGTATGCACTTTGTAATGCAGACTTTGTAACAATTCATGAAGATAAAAATACGGAGAGTCGTGCTGTCGGAACGTTAAACAAAGACAATATCTGTTATATTTTAGCAGACGAAAATGCGGAATTTGTTTATGTGGAATCCGGAGATGTCAGAGGATTTGTAGAAAATAAATTCCTTGATACGGACAAGAAAGAAAAGAAAAAAGCAGAAAAAAGTTTGTTAACACAGGCAACAGCCGCAGCTTCTGCTCTTAAGAATACAAAAGAGGTCATCAGTCTGTTCCCTATAACAAAAACGGCTGCTGACCAGAATGATGATATTGATAAAATTATCAGCAATAAAATTTCTGCAACCGGAGAAGACCAGTTTGTGACCGCACAGGAAGTCGTAAAACCGGCAGAAAATGCAGCCTGCTATTATACTCTGACTTCTGTAAAATCTGGTGTTCCAAACGGGGAACTGAGAACTTCGATTGTTCAGTTTGCAAGTCAGTTTATTGGAAATCCTTACGTATGGGGTGGAACAAGCTTAACAAACGGTGCAGACTGTTCTGGATTTGTACAGAGTATTTATGCTCAGTATGGTTATACACTGCCGCGAGTTGCAGAAGATCAGGCTCAGTATGGTACAAAGATTCCAGTAGAAGAAGCACAGCCGGGTGACTTGATTTTCTATGCAAGAAATGGTTATATCTACCATGTTGTTATGTACGCAGGAAATGGAGAAACCGTTGAAGCACAGAGTTCAAGAACTGGTATTGTTCATGGAACGGTCAATACGAATAATGCAGTATGGGCTGTTCGTATTCTCGAAGACACTCCGTCTACAGTAAGTGGAATTTATGGAAGTGATATTTCTGAAGTAAATGCAACACTTCTGCAGTATGGTCAGTCTCTTGGTACATTTAAAATTACACATTATTGTGGTGGTTCCTGCTGTAATGATGAATGGGCAGGTGTAACTGCGACAGGCGCTCCGTTAGTAGAGGGAGATACCATTGCAGTTGACCCGACTGTCATTCCTTATGGAACAAAAGTCATTATCAATGGTCATATCTTTACAGCAACAGACTGTGGTGGAGCAATCAAAGGAAATCGTATCGATGTATTTGTAAATGACCATAATCGTGCAAATCAGCTTGGCGTTTACTATACTGATGTGTATGTTTTAAAATAAAAATTACATAAAAATGATAAAATTCGCCACCTGCATAGGTGGCGAATTGATTTGTAAAAAGAGGAAGGAGCGTATCGTATGATTTATACAAGTCATTTATTAGAAGATACGCAGATGCAGGAAGTGGTTCGTGAATGTGCGACTGGTATAGAGAGTATTGAATTTTCAATTGCTGAAAATCTGGATCGTTTGGAAGAAAAAATCAGCAGTTATCGAGAACGACTCTGGAGAATGGGATGGCCGCATTTGTCCCTTCACGGTCCATTTCTGGATTTGAATCCGATGACGTATGATTCTTTGATTTTAGAGGCGACAAAAAAACGCTATGAGCAGGTCTACGAAGCAGGAAGACGTCTGGAAGCAGAAAAAATTGTTTTTCATACCTGCCATTTACCGGATGCCTATCTGTTGATTGGCTGGGCAGAGCGTGTGGCAGATTTTTTTAAACGGTTTTTAGATGGGAAAGATGGAATCATGATTGTAATGGAAAACGTATTTGACCGGATTCCGGAACCGATGGTGGAAGTTGTAGAACGGGTAGACCGTCCGGATTTCAGACTCTGTCTGGATATTGGACATGCACATTGTTATTCGGATATTTCTGTCCTGGACTGGGCAAAAAGCTTTGGCAGTTACGTCAGTCATGTCCATGTTCATGACAATATGGGTGACAGAGACAGTCATATTGCACTTGGAGAAGGAACAATTCCTTATGAAGAAGTGCTGGGATTATTAAAACAGAATAATCCACAGATGGATTGTACGATTGAGTGTAGTAGTTTTGAAAAGGTAAAGAAATCTTATGCCTGTCTGAAACAGTTAAAAGAAAATGGTATCTTATGAAAAATAAAAAAGGGCACATTCTGGCGAAAACCAGGATGTGCCCTTTGTAAATATGACTGCGGCTTGGCTGATTTGTACTGTCAGGCTTATCCTTGATGGTTAAAACAGTAGGTGCACATTTTGCATGGACTTAAGCCGATAGAGGCAGTCAGGTCATCTAAACGATGATAGTGCAGAGTTGTGAAGTTTAACTGTTTTCCGATTTCCTCTAACATTTCTTTATAGTTTGTAGAGTCTGGATCGGCATAATCAGCAAGTACTTTATCTGAAACGTTGTCTCCTTCACGCTTTGCGATGATACGGCGGGTAATTAGATCCATCTCAGATTTGGAACGTGAGAAGTTTAAGTACGGACAGCCGAATAAAAGCGGAGGACAAGCCGGACGGATATGTACTTCTTTTGCACCGCTGTTATATAAAAATTCTGTAGTCTCACGAAGCTGTGTTCCGCGGACAATGGAGTCGTCAATTAAGAGCAGACTCTTATTTTTGATTAAGGCTTCGACAGGAATTAATTTCATACGTGCAATCAGATTTCTCTGGCTCTGATGTGTCGGCATGAAAGAACGAGGCCAGGTTGGTGTATACTTAATAAATGGACGAGAAAATGGAATTCCAGACTCATTTGCATAACCGATTGCATGTGCAGTACCGGAATCCGGTACACCGGCAACTAAATCAGGTTTTACATGGTCTCTTCCGGCATCATGCTGAGCCAGTTTTTTACCACATTCATATCGCATTTCTTCGACATTGATTCCTTCGTAAGTAGAAGTTGGATAACCGTAGTAAACCCAGAGAAAAGAACAGATTTTCATTTCATTTCCAGGTTTTACAAGAGTTTCACAGCCCTCAGCAGTCAGAAAAGCAATTTCTCCAGGACCGAGTTCGCGTTCGGTTTCGTATCCGAGATTTAAGTAAGCAAAACTTTCAAATGATGCACAATAAGCATCTGATTTTTTACCGATAACAATCGGAGTACGACCAAGTTTGTCTCGAGCTGCAAAAATTCCTTTTGGAGTTAATACGAAAAGAGTCATAGAACCATCTATCATTTCCTGGGCATACTGAATTCCCTCTACGATAGACGATTTCTGGTTGATAAGAGAAGCAACCATTTCAGTCGGGTTGATACTTCCGCCGCTCATCTCAAGGAAATGTGTGCATCCGTTTTTGAAAGAAAGATTGACAAGTTCCTCCATATTGTTGATTTTTCCTACCGTTGTGATAGCGAAACTTCCCAGATGTGACTGTACCAGAAGAGGTTGTGGTTCTGTGTCGGAAATACATCCGATTCCAAGCCGGCCTTCAAGTTCATCTAAATCTCCATCAAATTTGGTACGAAACGGTGTGTTCTCGATATTGTGAATTGAACGCGCAAAGCCGTTTTCACCATACACTGCCATACCACCTCTGCGTGTTCCAAGATGAGAGTGATAGTCAGTTCCGAAAAATAAGTCCAGTGTACAACTGGATTTAGAAGCTACTCCAAAGATTCCACCCATTGTTTTTCTCCTTTTTCTTCAGAATTCTTTTTATAGTACGTGGAATATTATATACTCTTTTTTAAGGATTCGTAAAGATATTTTTGAAAAAATGGTGTATAATGAAGCGAAGAGTTAAAAAATAGCGTGAAAGGGGACTGTTTATGAAATTTATTTCCTGGAATGTAAACGGCTTAAGAGCCTGTGTACAAAAGGGGTTTATCGAATATTTTAATGAAATGGATGCTGATTTTTTCTGTGTTCAGGAAACGAAATTACAGGAAGGTCAGATCGACTTTGCACCGGAAGGATATCATGCATACTGGAACTATGCGGTAAAGAAAGGCTATTCAGGAACTGCCATTTTTGCAAAGAAAGAGCCGATTGCGGTGACTTATGGTCTTGGTATTGAGCAGCACGATCAAGAGGGCAGGGTGATTACCCTTGAGTATGAAGATTTTTATGTGATTACCTGTTATACGCCAAATTCACAGACCGAATTGGCAAGATTAGAGTATCGCATGAAATGGGAAGATGATTTCCGTGAGTATTTAATTGGACTGGATAAAAAGAAACAGGTTATTTTCTGTGGGGACTTAAATGTGGCGCACCGTGAGATTGACTTGAAAAATCCAAAGACAAATAAGCATAATCCAGGATTTACCGAAGAAGAGAGAGGAAAATTCACCAAACTGTTAGAGGCAGGATTTACGGATACCTTCCGATATTTTTATCCGGAAGAAACGGGAATTTATTCCTGGTGGTCTTATCGTTTTAAAGCACGTGATAAGAACATTGGATGGAGAATTGACTATTTTTGTGTCTCAAACCGCTTAGAAGAAAAACTGATTTCTGCAAAAATTCATACAGAGGTACTGGGTTCTGACCATTGCCCGGTAGAAGTTCAGATTAATTTATAAGAAAATGTACTCTCGGAGTCTTTCATGCACTTGCACAAAAAGATTCCGAGAGTACATGAAAATCAAAAAGAGGTACAGAGTTTAATGAAAGAAAGTGTAAAATTGACGCAGTTTGCAAAAAGTGCGGGCTGTGCGGCAAAAATTGGACCGAAAGTGCTGGCTGAGATTGTTGGAGGACTTCCGAAATTTTTCGATGAACATCTTTTAGTCGGAACAGAGACAAATGATGACGGTGCAGTGTATCAGATTTCAGATGAACTGGCACTGATTCAGACACTTGATTTTTTTCCTCCTGTGGTAGATGAACCTTCTCTTTTTGGAGAGATTGCGGCTGCAAATGCATTAAGTGATATTTATGCGATGGGCGGAACACCGAAAATTGCATTAAATATTGTGGCGTTTCCAAACTGCCTGGGTCAGGAAGTGTTAGGTGAAATTCTTCAAGGTGGTGCGAAGAAAGTGCAGGAAGCAGGGGCAGTGCTTGCCGGCGGACATTCCATTAACGATGAAGAGCCAAAATACGGTTTGAGTGTTACAGGCTTTGTCAACCCAAAGAAAATGTGGAAAAATTCAGGTGCAGAGCCAGGAGATGCTTTGATTCTTACCAAACCAATCGGAACAGGGCTGGTCAATACGGCTGCAAAAGCTGATATGGTATCAGAAACATCAAGAAAACTTGCAATTGGACAAATGAGATGTTTAAATTATTATGCATCAGAAATTTTAAAAGATTATGAAGTACATGGATGTACAGATGTGACAGGGTTTTCTCTTGCCGGACATGCACTTGAGATGGCGGAAGGGAGTCAGGTAACCATTAAAATTGATACCAAAAAAATTCCATTTTTACCGGATGTGGAAGAGTATGCCAAAATGGGCCTGGTACCAGAGGGAACGTATCGAAATAAAGAATTCTTAAGAGAAAAAATCAAATTAAATGATACAATAAAAGAAAGTTTTGAAGATTTGTTGTTTGACCCGCAGACTTCAGGGGGACTTTTAGTCAGCCTGAAAAAGAAAGATGCCAAAGAAGTTTTGAAAAGACTTCAGGAACAGGAACAGACACGCTACAGCAAAATTGTCGGTGAAGTAGAAGAAAAACAGGAAGTACATTTAATATTTTTGTAGAGCAAATAACTCTCTTTGGTACAAAGTAAGCCGAATAAAGACTCAGAGAGTACACGCAGATAGTAAGGAGTAAGAGAAATGATTTATCTGGATAACAGTGCCACGACACTTAAAAAACCGGATTGCGTAAAAGAGGCGGTCTGGGATGCAATGGAGCAGATGGGAAACAGCGGAAGAGGCGGATATCAGACTGCATTATCGGCATCAAGAATGATTTATCAGGCAAGAATGGCAGTTTCCGAATTGTTTGATTTGAATCATCCATCCGGTGTGGTATTTACCTCCAATGCAACAGAAGCACTGAATACTGTTATTCAGGGATTATTTTCAAAGGGGGATCATGTGATTACCACTGTGCTGGAACATAATTCCGTCTTGCGTCCGCTTTATATGGAGCAGGAAAGAGGTGTGGAACTCAGCATAATCGGTGCAGATGAACAGGCAGATGTGTTATATGAGAAACTGGAATCTGCAATCAAGTGTAATACAAAGGCTGTGATTTGTACGCATGGCTCAAATGTAACAGGCAATCTGGTTGATATTAAGCGGATTGGAGCAGTCTGCAGGGCACATCAATTATTATTTATTGTGGATGCCTCTCAAAGCGCAGGCTGTATTCCAATTTCCATGAAAGAAAACCAGATTGATATTCTTTGTTTTACCGGACATAAAGGACTTATGGGCCCACAGGGCACAGGAGGAATCTGTATTCGTCCACAGATTTCCATCCGGCCGTTAAAGAGTGGAGGAACAGGCGTCCTGTCGTTTTTAAAGGAACAGCCACAGGAATTGCCCGAGCATCTGGAAGCCGGAACATTAAACGGACATGGAATTGCAGGGCTTTTAGCGGCAATCGGATGGCTGAACCGAACCACGGTGGAAGTAGTTCATAAAAAAGAAGAGAAACTGTTAAGGTTATTTTATGAAAATGCAAAAGAAATTCCGAAGATTCATTTTTATGGCAGACCTCCAGAAGAGGGGGTACCGCATCTACCTGTGCTTGCTTTAAATTTGGGAAATTTGGATTCTGCTTATGTCAGTGATATTCTCGCAGAAGAATATGAAATTTACACGAGAGCAGGAGCACATTGTGCACCTTTGATGCATCAGGCGTTGAAAACCGAAAAACAAGGCTGTGTGCGTTTTTCTTTTTCCTGGTTTAATACCGAAGAAGAAATTAAGACAGCGGTAAACGCCTTAAAAGAGCTGTCAAGAGGATAAGGCAGAAATATCCGGTAAAAGAAAGGATTTTATAAGTTATGAAAAAATACAGGTCACTGGCAGGAATGATATTAGGCTTCCTGCTGCTTGCCTGGATGTCAAAGACGTGTTATGCAGAGATTGCCGATGTAACAGCATTTGAAAATCTGGAATGGAAAAAAGTGCATGAAGAAGCGTTGATTGCACCTCAAGGTGTTGTTCAGTCAATCTGTGCAACAAAAAATTATATTATCTGTATTGAAAATACGAACGATGCTCAGGATACACCTGACACCGTGTCTGCTTATTATAAGAATGACACGGATGCAGATGGAAATCCGGTTGAACAGTATTCGCTTGCGTTAAGAAATACGGATAATAACTGGGAACATGGAAATGGAATGGCCTATAATCAGGCAAAAGAAGAGATTTATGTTGCCCCTTATACAAGCCAGAATCCGGAGAATCGGGGCTGTCTTTTTGTGATGGATGCCAATACACTGGCATATAAGGGAAAGATTAAAATCAGCGATGATTATAATATACTTGGAATTGGCTATCGAGAAGAAACAGACCAATATGTGATACAGACGAACGTAGAAGGCGGATACAGTTTTAAGATTTTAGATAATCAGTTTCAGATAGCAGAGGACCTTGGAAGATATGAGGGAACTTCTGTTGGAACGAATTTTCAGGATTTACAGTTAGTAGATGAATATATTTTAAATTTTCCGTTGACCTTGAATATGGGAATTGGAGATTATTTAAACGTATATTCTCTTGAGACAAAAGAATTAGTAAGTTGTTCTAAATTGAATTTTCCGTTTGAAGGTGTTTCCAATGATGAGCCAGAGGGCTTATGTGAAACAGCAGAGGGAACATATATTGCAGTCGTAGATGAAGATAGAACAGATGGCAGGCGGATGTTCTGTTTTTATGAAACGCAAGTGCCCTGCAAAGAAGCAGCAGTTTCGGCAGAAGAAAACATAGATACAAACGAAAATGATGTAGGGGAATCAAACCGACAGACAAAAGCAGATACACTGGGAGAACGGACAGATTCAGAAAAAAATACAGATTTAGAAGAAAATACCGATTCAGAAAAAATACCGACGTCATCAGAAGATTATAAAAAAGAAGCATCAAAGTCTTTAAAAAAACAAAGCGCAAAAAATACACCGAAGGAAGTTTCATTTGCGGAAAAAATGAGCATTGGTTTTTCAGGGATGATTACGCAGGCTCGAAAGATGTCAAAAGAACTGCCTTCTGTAGTGGAACTTGCGAAAGAAGCGGGAAATCTGGCAGGGACTTTCGTAGAAACTTTATTAACAAAAATAAAAACATTGTGGAAGTCAGGTTCAATAATATTGGCACAGAATCAGAGAGAAGTATTTTTATTCCTTGCAATAGGATTTACAATTGTGAGCATTATGGGTCTCTGGGTCTGTATTGTCCGGCTGATTCGAATTCGAAAGCAGAAAAAAGCAAGAGCGGAATTAGAACGGCTTAGAAAAGCATAGAAAGAAGAAACAGAACAGTGGCTTCAGGCAGAAAGAAAGCGTCTTTGATGAAAGAAAGACGCTTTTTAGCATTTTAACCAAATCAAGGAAGTCCCCTGCTTATTGCTTTTTGCAATTGAAGCAGGGGACTTCCTTGTATCAGGAGGGGGGTAAGCCCCTTCTGATAAGCTACGCAGCAGCTATTTGGTTATGAGCAAGTAGCGAAAGCGGATTGCGAATATCCACTTAACAATTTAAAATGCGGATTTATTTTATTTATTATCCCATTCATCTTTTCTAAAAGAAACAGAATCGTCGGTCATAGAATCAACAATTGCGAGGGATTCTACACGGATGCCCTGTTCGCGAAGAGAATCTCCGCCATTCTGGAAGCCTTTTTCGATTACGATACCAGCACCTTCTAAGACAGCACCAGATTCTTTTACAATTTCCATTAATCCCTGTAATGCACATCCATTTGCAAGGAAATCGTCAATGATTAAGACATGATCCTCAGCGCTTAAGAATTTTTTGGAAAGAATCACGTCATATACTCTTTTATGAGTAAAAGACTGTACTTTTGTGCAGTACATTTCTCCATCTAAGTTTAAGCTTTGTGCTTTTTTTGCAAAAACAACCGGAACATTGAAATGCTGTGCAACAAGACAGGCGATTCCAATACCGGAAGCCTCGATTGTAAGTATTTTAGTAATTGGTGCATCTGCAAATCTGCGTTTAAATTCTTTTCCTAATTCATTGATAAATGGGATATCCATCTGATGATTCAGGAAACTATCTACTTTAAGAATATTTCCGGGTTTTACGATACCGTCTTTACGAATACGTTCTTCTAGTAACTGCATGATAAAAATCCTCCTTAAATCTTATACAACATAATACGCTATTTTATTTGCTTTGGCAAATTGTTTTTCGAAATGTTTTGAAAAAAATAATAAAATTTATATAAAACGAAAGAAAAGAGGAGAAATCATGCTATAATAGAAATATTATTGTGTAGAAATTTGAGAGGTTTAAAACGGTTAAGTGCTATGAAAGAATATGAAGTTATTCATGAAATTTTTAATCAGTGTCCGGGAAATAAGACAAGAGATCAGTTTATTGAAGAAATTGAAATTGAAGAGACACCAGAAGAATGGGTCAGAAAAAAATTCAAAAACGAGAAAGAATTACGACTTGAAAGAGTAGAAAAAGAGGATGGAACTTTAGTGATTGATGTGATGACTGCTATGATTCATCAGCGATATACAATTTCCGAAATCTAACAGATTCCAAAGAGTTGTTTTTTTACGGGAGTTTGGTATAATTAGAAAAGTGGTGAGAGGAGTATTATTATATTATGGAAGAAAAAAAACAGGTTCACAGTCATACCCATACTCACACATTAGAGGATGGAACGGTGGTAACACATTCCCACACCCACAGTCATACGCATACAAAGGCAGTGTTAAACCGGCTTTCACGTGCAATCGGACATTTGGAGTCTATTCGTCGTATGGTAGAAGAGGGCAGGGATTGTTCCGAAGTATTGATTCAGCTTTCGGCGGTGAAGGCAGCAATCAACAATACCGGAAAAGTCATTCTTCAGGATCATATTGAACATTGTATTGTGGACGCGGTGGAAAGTGGAGATAAGGAAGCTTTAGATGAATTGAATAAAGCAATTGACCGATTCATTAAGTGACAGAGCAAGAAATAAGTAAAGGAAGGAAAGCGTTATGAGCGAAAACAAACAGTGCAGCAGTTCAAGCTGTGACAAGAAAAGCTGTGAGGGATGCAGCAGTGCAAAGAAAAATACCATCCCGAAAGAGGAATTAAATGCATACTCTGCAATTAAAAAAGTAGTCGGAGTAGTCAGTGGAAAGGGTGGAGTTGGAAAATCTTTTGTAACTGCGTCTCTGGCAAATGAAATGGCAGCAAAAGGATACCGTGTAGGTATTTTAGATGCAGATATTACAGGTCCGTCTATTCCAAGAATGTATGGTTTGAAAGGTGCAGCAATGGCAGATGACAATGGAATTTATCCGATGCTGACAGAAAATGATATTAAAATTATGTCTATTAACTTACTGCTTCCGCAGGAAGATTCACCGGTTATCTGGAGAGGACCGGTCATTGCAAATATGGTAAAACAGTTCTGGACCGATGTTGTCTGGGGTGAACTGGATTATTTATTTGTAGATATGCCGCCGGGAACAGGAGATGTTCCGTTGACTGTGTTCCAGTCACTTCCAATTGATGGAATCGTAATTGTATCTTCTCCTCAGGATTTGGTACAGATGATTGTAAAGAAAGCTTACAATATGGCTGAAATGATGAAAATTCCTGTTGTTGGTCTGGTAGAAAACTACAGCTTTGTAAAATGTCCGGACTGTGGAAAACCGATTTATGTGTTTGGAGAGAGTAAAGCAGATGAAATCGGAGCAGAGTTAAACATTCCGGTAATGGCAAAAATGCCGTTAGACCCGAATTTTGCATCTATGGTGGATGCAGGAAAATTTGCAGAAGTCAGAAACGAATATCTTTCTGATGCGGTCAAATGTCTGCCTAGAGCGTAAAAATAATAAGAAAGTTTGGTTAGTTAATAAGAAAATTTGAGTAAAGAGATTGCAAAATAGAAAAAAATGAATAATTGGTATAACCAAAAAACAAAACAGCAAAATGAAATTGACCAAAATACGAAGCAAAACATTACAATTCTTGAACAAAATAACGAAGAAAGAACGGAGTTTGATTGAGTTTGAAAAAAAATGAAGATTGACAAATTGAAAGAATACTGTCATAATACGTCTAACAATCAAACAAGGTTGTGTGAAACAAAGAACATTTTTTTAAAATTCTAAGAAGAGGTGACAACGATGACAGAGCGTCAGATTAAACTTTCTCAAACAGAAGACGTAAAAAATTTTGTCAGAGCAGCCAGTAAATGTAATTTCGATATTGATGTTTTTTATAATAGAATTGTTGTGGATGCGAAATCAATTTTAGGCGTGTTCAGTTTGGATTTAAACCGTACACTGACTGTAAGATGTAATGGCAGTGATGACAAATTTAATCAGGTCTTAGACCAGTTTGCAATCGCATAATCAAAAGAATCAAAGAAGAGAATCCCTTGCCTGAAATCGGATAAGGGATTCTTTTTTCTTGACCTGTAAGAAATACAAACGTATAATAAAAAACAGAAAACAGGTTTTAGAGAGGAGACTTTAAGATGAAAGTAGTTAGCACAGAAAAAGCACCAGCAGCAATCGGACCATATTCACAGGCAATGGTTTTAAACGGAGTGGTATATACTTCCGGACAGATTGCAATTGACCCGGCAGTTGGAGATGTTACTGCAACAACAATTGAAGGACAGGCAGAACAGGTTATGAAAAACCTTGGTGAAGTATTAAAAGCAGCAGGAAGCAGTTATGAGAAAGCAGTAAAGACAACCTGTTTTTTAGCAGATATGGGAGATTTCGCAGCGTTTAACGAAATCTACGGAAAATACTTTACAGGAAAACCGGCACGCTCCTGTGTAGCTGTAAAAACACTTCCAAAAAATGTACTTTGTGAAGTAGAAGTTATTGCAGAAGTTTAAAAAATTAATTTACTAACTAAAAAAGAATATTTGAACGCAGATAAGCATTCCCCCGCTTCAAGTGCGCGGAGCACTAAGCGACGGGTGAGGGGGGATGCTTCTGTCAGTGGGAGTTGAAAGCTCCCACTGACAGATCGCAAAGCGACTGCGTTCATGAGCAAGTAGCGAAGCGGATTGCGAATGTCCGCTTTACAAAAAGTGTAAGAGTGTTCCCTTAAAAAAGTTTGGGAATACTCTTTTTTTATCCCCCCTCGGGGCTTGTGAAGTACCAAATACTTTGGTAAAGTAAAGCCTTAGAATAATAATGATGTATCAGGAGGTATGTATATCATTAAGAAAGAGGCGAGGATTTACTATGGCAGAATTATTAAATCAGATAGAAGAGTACTGGAGTACCAGAGTAGAGGGATATTCAGAAGTCAATGAAAAAGAGATAAACGGAACACAGAAAGAGAACTGGCTTCGGGTGCTTGAGGAACGTTTTCCGGATAAAGCAAAAGCAGATTTGAAAATTTTAGATGTTGGAACCGGTCCTGGATTTTTTCCGAGGATTCTTTCAGAAGCCGGTTATTATGTGACAGCTGTTGACTACACTGAGGATATGTTAGAGAAAGCAAAAGAAAATACAAAAGAATATCAAAGCCAGATTGAATTTTATCGAATGGATGCACAGAATCTGGAATTTGAGAACAATCAGTTCGATGTAGTGATTTCAAGAAATCTGACCTGGAATCTGGAAAATCCGGTACAGGCTTACAAAGAATGGTTTCGGGTATTAAAAACAGGAGGAATCATTTTAAATTTCGATGCAAACTGGTATGGCTATCTTTATGATGAAGAAAAGAGAATGGCGTATGAAAAAGATAGGGAAAATGTAGAGAGAAGTCAGTTAGATGACCATTATCTTTGTACAGACATTGACCGAATGGAAGAAATTGCAAAGAAAGTTCCGCTTTCTGCAAAGAATCGTCCAGGCTGGGATGTGGAAGTCTTAAAAGAAATTGGTTTTGCAGAAATTCGGACAGATGAAAGTATCTGGCAGAGCGTGTGGAGCGAAGAAGAACGGTTAAATTATGCCTCAACACCAATGTTTTTAGTTTCAGGACAGAAAGGGGAAAATTAGTTTGGAAGCACAGAAGAATTTTAAAATTGGAACACTTGAAGTAAAGCCGGGAGAAGCTTATCATGGAAAGCTGGAACTTTCAAAGGGAGCATTTGAAGTGCCGGTGTCTGTTTTTTGCGGAAAACGACCGGGACAGACGGTGTTAATTACAGCGGGAGTTCAGGCAGGGGAATATGTAGGAATCCAGTCAGCGATTGATTTAGCAAGACATTTACAGATAGAGAAAGTAAACGGTACAATCATTATTGTGAAGGTAATCAGAAAAGAAGAGTTTGAACATCGTGCCGGAAGTCTGGGAGTCAAGGATGGAAAGAATTTAAATCGTGAATTTCCAGGCAAGGCAGATGGAACAGAGACAGAACGTCTTGCTTATGCAGTAGCAACAGAGCTGTTTCCTCATGTTGACCGGTACATTGATTTACATAGTGGAAATGATTATGAGAAATTAACTCCTTTTGTTTATTATGCAGGCTGTGCAAAAGAAGAGGTTGTGGCAATGTCGAGGAAGATGGCAGAACAGGTCGATGTGCCTTATATGGTACGTTCTGCGGTTGCGACAGGTGGTGCTTATAATTATGCTGCAAGTATGGGAATTCCAAGTATTTTAATTGAGCGAGGAGAAATGGGGGCATGGACATTAGAAGAAGCCCGTTCTACAAGAAGAGATGTAAAAAATATTCTTTGTGCAATTGGAAGCTATGAGGAAAAACGAGATTATCGACAGTATTATCCGCTGGAGGTAGTAGATGTGACTTATCAGGCAGCAGAATTTACAGGATGCTGGTATCCGTTTAAGAATCCAGGGGATATGATTGTAAGAGGAGAAGTGATTGGAGAAATCCGTGATTATGAAGGCAATCCTTTAGAAGTCTGCCGTGCGGAATACGATGGAGTAATTTTATTTGAGACGGGTTCTTTGCAGGTAAAGGCAGGAGGTTCAGCAATTACTTATGGACGAATTGCGAGAATATTTGATGATAGAAAAGAGCGGATTACCAAGTATTGGGCCAAACGAAGTGAGAGCTTTTTAGAGCAAAGAAGAGCAGAGTTGAAAAGTGCACTCGCAGAGCGATGGATAAAGGAAATTAAGAAACAGCTTCCGGATGGTAAAAAATTAAAAATCTTAGATGTGGGCTGTGGCTCTGGATTCTTCTCAATTTTACTTGCCAAAGAGGGTCATCAGGTGGTTGGGACAGATTTGACACCGGAGATGGTAGTAAATGCAAAGAAACTTGCGAAAGAAGAACAAGTGGAACCGACATTTCTTGTGATGGATGCAGAAAAATTAGAATTTGAGGATGCTTCTTTTGACATGGTTATTTCAAGGAATCTGACATGGACGCTTCCGCATGCAGAAGAAGCCTATCAGGAATGGAAACGTGTTTTAAAGCCGGGTGGAATTTTATTAAATTTTGATGCGAATTATGGAAATGATGATTGCTCAGATACTTCAGGGCTTCCTAAAAATCATGCACATTATACAGTGGGTGATGAATTGCTACAGGAATGTGAAGAGATAAAAAAACAGCTTCCGATTAGTTCTTATGCTCGTCCGGCATGGGATTTAAACGTACTTGGAAAGGCAGGATTTTCTAAGTTTGGAATTGATTTAGAAATCAGTAGTAGAATTTATATTGAAAAAGATGAATTTTATAATCCAACTCCGTTGTTTATGTTGTGTTCCAGGAAAAAAAATTGAACTTAAAATGAATCACCTTATGAAAAATTGGAATATCTTGATATCCCCCCAGGGGGCTTAGAGGAAGATTGAGAAATTGATATACTTAATCTTATACTTGTAAGATGAGGTGATAAAGTGAAAAAATATGTGTTAAAAAGATTATTACAGTTAATCCCCATTTTATTGGGGATTACTTTTTTGTCTTTTGCGATGATGCGTGTCGCCGGTTCGGATGCTGTAACAGAGCTTTATACGAATCGTGGGACAGAAGTCTCTCAGGAGATAATTGATGCAAGAAGAGCAGAACTTGGACTGGATAAACCATTTCTGATACAGTATTTTAGCTGGCTTGGAGGAATGTTGACCGGAGATATGGGACAAAGTTATGTCAGTGGTGCAGATGTGTTTTCTACATTTCTTTCAAAACTCCCGGCGACTTTGCTTTTGACAGGATTATCAATTGCTTTGACAGTTATTATCTCAATTCCTCTGGGGATTTTTTCAGCAATGAAACAGGATAGGATTCCTGATTTATTGCTTCGGTTTTGTAGTTTTATTGGAAATGCATTGCCGAATTTTTTTGTTGCAATGCTTTTCATGCAGTTATTCAGTATTAAATTAAAACTGCTGCCGGTTATTTCAGACGGGGTAAATCTAAAAAGTGCGCTGCTGCCGGCTTTGACTCTGGCAGTTTCCATGTCGGCAAAGTATATGCGTCAGGTGCGAGCAACGGTACTTGAGGAATGGAATAAAGATTATGTGCAAGGAGCAATGGCAAGAGGGATAAGAAAGAAGATTATCCTTTGGAAAAATGTGATGAAATCTTCTATGTTAACGATTGTCACACTTTTAGCACTCTCAATAGGAAGTCTTTTAGGCGGAACAGCAATCATTGAAAGTATTTTTATGTGGGATGGAGTTGGAAAACTGGCAGTGGATGCAATTACGATGCGAGATTATCCATTTATACAGGCTTATGTAGTCTGGATGGCAGTTATTTATGTTCTGGTTAATTTGATTACAGACCTTATGTACCATCAGCTTGACCCAAGAATTCGTCTGGGGGTGACAAGAGAATGAAAGAGCCGACAGTAAGAACACAGAAGATACATAGAAACTATTTGAAGTTACGCTTAATTATATTTGGAGGTTTGGCACTGGCTTTAGTCATTGCTTCGTATTTCAGTGAATCATTATGCCCTTATGACCCGTATTTACAGGATTTGGGCAATGCAAAAGCAATTCCGTCAGCAGCGCATTTATTTGGTACGGACCGGTATGGAAGGGATATGCTTTCCCGTGTCATTGTGGGGAGTAAGACCAGTATTTATTCTACTTTATTATTGGTAGGATTTATTATGGTGTTTGGCACAATGATTGGAATCTTCTGTGCATGGAGCGGAAAAAAAATAGATTCTGTTTTGATGCGTATTTCAGATATTTTTCTGGCTTTTCCGGGTCTGGTGTTTGCTTTGGCTGTGGCAGCAGCGCTTGGCGGTGGAGTTCACAATGCGATTATTGCACTTGCGGCCATCAGCTGGCCAAAGTATGCGCGTGTTGCAAGGAGTCAAACGCTGGCACAAAAAGAAACAGTTTATATAAAAGCTGCCAGGTTATCGGGATGTGGGACTGGAAAAATAATTTTAAAGCATATTCTTCCGAACATCTTTGGTCCGATTCTGGTTACGGCAGTATTAGATATTGGTACGATGATGATGGAACTGGCAGGTCTTTCCTTTTTGGGGCTTGGAGCAAAGCCGCCGATTGCAGAATGGGGAAGCATGATGAGCGATACAAGAAATCTTTTAACGACTCATCCATGGGTAACACTGGCTCCCGGTTTTGCAATCTTTGTATCGGTTGTGATTTTTAACTTACTTGGGGATACGGTACGAGACTGGTTAGACCCTCGAAATGGGAGGTAGAAAAGAATGTCAGAAATCATTCGATACGAACATGTAGATATCAGCTACAAAGGAGAACTTGCAGTACATGATGTGAGCTTTTCAGTGAAAGAAGGAGAGATTCTTGGAATTGTAGGAGAAAGCGGTAGTGGAAAGTCCACTTTGATAAAAGCTGCGATGGGTCTGCTTGGAAAAGACGGACTGGTGACAAGAGGAGATATCTGGTATCAGGGTCTCAACCTGCCAGATTTAAAGCCAAAAGAAATGAGAAAAATCTGCGGTCCTGAAATTGGGATGATTTTTCAGATGGCGGGCAGTTCTTTTTGTCCAATTCGTACGGTTCGGGCACAGCTTTATGAAAGTGTAAGAGAGCATGAAAAGCTGACAAAGGCAGAATTTGAAGTACAGGTGACAGAGTTATTTGAAAAATTTGGATTTGATGACCCGAAACGAATCTTGGACAGTTATCCGTTTGAACTTTCAGGAGGGATGCAGCAAAGAGTTGGAATTGTAGCGGCAATGTTGTTAAATCCGAAGATTCTGATGGCAGATGAACCAACCTCTGCGCTTGATGTATCGGTACAAAAGCAGGTAGTTGATGAGATGTGCATGGTACGTGAAAAGTTTGGAACAACGATTTTACTGGTGACGCATAACCTTGGAGTAATTCGGGCAATGGCTGATAAGGTACTGGTACTTGAAAACGGAGAAGTAAGAGAGTATGGAAAAACCAAAGAAGTTTTGGAAAATCCACAATCGGAATATACAAAAAAACTGTTGTCAGCAGTATTAGAACTTCGGAGGTGAAAAAGCAGGGTGGATTGTATTTTAAAAGTAGAACATTTAACGAAAACGTTTGTCTCTCAGGGCAGAGATGATTACACGGCTGTTGATGATGTGAGCTTTTCTATGAATTATGGAGAAAAGCTTGCGATTATAGGAGAAAGTGGAAGTGGAAAGACAACAATCGTAAATATGATAACCAGATTGTTGGATGTAACCTCTGGAACCGTTTATCTGGATGGAGAAGAGATTACAAATTTAAGTGGTAAAAAATTAAAGCCAGTTTATAAAAAAATGCAGATGGTGTTTCAGACTCCGACAGAAAGCTTTGACCCGAGACAGACTCTTGGAGATGGAGTGGCAGAGAGCTTAATTAATCATGGCATGAAAAGAAAAGAAGCCATGAAAGAGGCAGAAAATTTGCTGGAGTTATGCGGATTAAAAAAAGAATTTGCAAAGCGGTATCCGCATGAAGTCAGTGGAGGACAGTGTCAGAGGGCTGCGATTGCACGGGCAATTGCAATTAAGCCCAAATTGCTTATTTTAGATGAAGCGACTTCTGCACTTGACGTAACTGTCCAGAAAGAAATCCTGGAGTTATTGGAATGGTTAAGAGAAGAGCGTAAGATGTCCTATCTTTTTATATGCCATGATATTGCACTGGTTCAAAACTTCTGCGACAGAGTGCTTGTGATGCATCAGGGCAAAATAATAGAAGAAGGAAGTTCAGATGAAGTAATCCGTCACCCGAAAGAAGCTTATACCAGAAGGCTGATAGAGAGCGCTCTGTAAGATATAAGAAAAATAAACAAAAGGAAAGGGAAAAGGAATGAACAAATCGAAAAAAATAATTGGAATGGCATTAAGTGCATGTTTGTGTGTTAGTATGCTTGCCGGATGTGGAAGTAATAATAAAACAGAAACATCAAAAAGTGATTCAAAGAAAGAAAATTCGGAAACAAAAAAAACAATGGTAATTGGGGATACTACATTTAACAGTTCCAATGAAGAGAACAGTACAAATCCACATGACGCATATTCCGGATGGGCATGCATCCGTTATGGAATTGGGGAGACTCTTGTAAAATATTCCGATAATATGGAGATTCAGCCATGGCTTGCAAAAGAATGGGAAAATGTAGATGAGCTGACCTGGAAGATTACACTTCAGGACAATGTAAAGTTTTCAAGCGGACGAGATATGGATGCAGAGGCAGTGAAACAGTGTCTGGAACATTTGATTGAGAATCATGACAGAGCAAGCAGTGATTTGAAAATTGCATCTATTGATGCAGATGGACAAGTACTTACAATTCATACGTCTGAACCAAAACCGGCACTTTTAAATTATCTGGGAGACCCTTATGGCTGTATTATCGATGTAGATGCCGGATTTGAAAATGGAATTGTTGCAGGAACGGGACCTTACATTGCAGTTGATTGTAAAACAGATGACCATCTGACATTGGTAAAAAATGAGAATTACTGGAATGGAGAGCCAAAGATTGATGAATTGACGATTCGTACAATTACCGATGGAAATACACTGGCAAATGCACTTTTGTCCGGAGAGGTGCAGGCAGCTTATGGTATGGCATATGAAAGTTATCCGACATTTGAAAATGATAATTTCCAGTTTTCACAGATTTCCACTTCCCGCTGTTTCTTTGGTAAGATGAATTTTGATGAATCCTCTGTGTGTGCAGATTCAGCAGTCAGAAAAGCAATTGCGATGGGAATTGATAAAGAAAGTTTTGTAACCACATTGTTGGAAGGCAACGGTTATCCGGCAAATGGAGTATTTCCGGAAGGCTCTGCGTTTGGGGGAGATAAAGTTACAACGGAAAGTTATGATCCGGAAGGAGCAAAAAAAGTCTTAGAAGAAGCCGGATGGAAAGATTCAGATGGAGATGGAATCCGTGAAAAAGATGGAAAGAAACTGGTTGTTAAATGGCTGACTTATCCAAGTCGTCAGGAACTTCCACTTCTGGCTGAGTCTGCGCAGGCAACATTAAAAGACATTGGAATTGAAGTAGATATTAACTGTACCGCAGATAATAATTCTATATTGGAAGATCCGACAGCCTGGGATGTTTATGCGATGGCAAATGTACAGGCTCCAACTGGAGACCCGGAATACTGGTTTACTGTATTTGCAACTTCTGATGCAACAAAGAATTCAGGAAAATACAGCAGTGCAAAATTAGATGAATTAGAAGCACAGTTAAGTAAAGAATTTGATAAGGATAAGCGAGCAGAGTTAGCCGTTCAGATGCAGCAGACTATTTTGGATGATAATGCCTTTGTATTTTGTTCGTTTTTAAAGATGAGCATGATTTCACGTTCAAATGTAACAGGATATGAATCTCATGCCTGTGATTATTATCAGGTAACCGCAGACCTTGATATAAACTAAAATATTGTATTGCAAAAGTGGATATTCCGTAGGGGATATCCATTTTTGTTCTTGTGAAAATTTGATGACTTTGGTATGATTTTAAAAAGCAATGAGAAAAAGCGAGGAAAAAGAAAATGCTTGAGACAAAACAGCTACAGTATTTTGTAGTATCAGCGGATTGTGGTTCTTTTCGTGAAGCAGCAAAAATTTTATATACAACGCAGTCCAATGTCAGCAAGGTGATTGCGGGGCTTGAGAGTCAGGTCGGATATCCTTTGTTTTTGAGAGATAGGAAGGGAATCGTTGTTACTTCAAGGGGAAAAATGTTTTATCAGCAGGCACGCAGTTTGTTAGAACAATTACAGAATTTAGAAGATGAGAGTGAAGAACACAGTCTGGAAGTGGTAAGAATTTCTACCAATCCAAGTTCCTGGTTTTCGGAATGTTTTTCGGAATTTTATGAAGCACATAAAGAAGAACAAATTCGCTATAATATTCATACGGATACGACTTTAAACATCGTGCAGAGGATGAGAAAAATGGAAGACGAGATTGGATTTGTCTATGTGATGCCGGGTGATGTCCTGCGGTTTGAATATGAATTGAAAAAATATCAGCTGGAATTTGAAGTTTTAAGCGAAACGTTTGGAATGTTGTATTTTTCTGCTGAAAACTGGATTAAAGAAGAAAAACCAGACTTACATTTATTAAGTGAGGTGAAACTGATTCAGGCTGAAAAAGATCCATTTCGGAAATATTCAGCCTGGAAGATTAAAGAAAATGGGGAACAAATCCTGCCCTGTCAGGTTGCAGTTACAACGAACAGTGATTATATTATGAATATTATGATGAAAAAAAACCGTCTTGCAAATATCAGTTCGAGAAGCTTTCATGTCTATCCGTCGGGAGAAGAACCGGGTTACGTGTTGTCTGCCAAAGAGGGAAAAATTTTATACGGAATAATAAGAAATCGGAATGTCTCCCGAAATCCTCTCATTGAAGAAATGATAGAAAAGATTCGGGAGAAAATTAATCAGGAAAAGTAATTTAAAAATTCTTTTGCTGCTGCAGACGGGATCTGAGGATGGTAAGCCAGAACCAGATGACGCTGTGGCAGTTTTTCTTTTATCTGAAGCGGATATAGATCTTCGTGCCTCTGCTGTAAAACAAAATCCGGAACGAAGGCAATTCCAAGACCGATTCTTGCAAGGTCAAGCAGGAGATCATTGCTGGAAAGTTCTACTTCGGGATTTAAATTTAAGCTCTTTTGTAAAAATAAAGAGTGAAGAAATTCACTGGTGGTACTTTTTTTATCAAGCATTAAAATTGGGTACTCGTGCAGGTCAAACAGGGAGAGTTTCTGTTCGGTAAAATCAAAGTATTTTTTGTTGGCAGCAAACACATCCTGAAAGGTAAAAATGGTTTTGTAATTTGTGTGAAGCTGTAACTTGGAATTAGGATAGTTACAAAAAGCAAAGTCAATCTGATGATGTTCTAAAAGTTCTGCGCATCCAATCGAAGTAGCATTGGTGACCTTGATTGTGACTTGTGGAAATTCCTTGTGAAAACGCTGTAAGTAAGGGACAAGAAAATAACGGCAGATCGTATCGGAAGCACCGATGCGAAGCGGTGTTTCTAAGGTATTTGTGCCGATTAACTGTCGTTCTCCCTGAACCAAAAGATTAACGGCAGGCTCAACATGGCGAAACAATGTTTCTCCTTCTGGAGTCAGCATGACACACTTGGTGTTGCGGGTAAAGAGTTTATGTCCGAGTTTTTGTTCTAATGATTTGATGGACTGGCTGACTGCTGACTGTGAAATATACAGTTGTCTGGAGGCTTCAGAAAAACTTAAGGTAGAAGCAACGTAATAAAAAACTTTGTAAAGTTCAAAACTGATATCCATGGAAAAACCTCTCTAAAAAAATGATTGATACAAACAGTATAACAAAGAGAAAAATCAGCGTCAAACTATTTATTACTTGAACTTATTAAAAATATAAGATATATTAATTTTATTAATAAAAATTTCTGTGGTATGATGAACATAGAAATGCGAAAGATAACAAAAAGATGCCCTTTATGGCGGTTTTTATCAGAAAGGAGTTATTTATGAGCAGTGTAAGACGTGTGTACGTTGAGAAAAAACCAGATTTCGCAGTACAGGCGAAAGAATTAAAACATGAAATTTCAAGCTACCTTGGCATCAAGGATGTAACAGGAGTTCGGGTGTTAATCCGCTATGATGTGGAAAATATTTCCGATGAGGCATTTGAAAAAGCCTGTACCTGTGTATTCTCTGAACCACCGGTAGATTTTTTATATCAGGAAACATTTGAGACAAAAGAGGGAGATCAGTCGTTCTCTGTTGAATTTCTTCCGGGACAGTTCGATCAGAGAGCAGACTCCGCAGTACAGTGCGTACAGTTCTTAAAAGCAGATGAGAAACCGATTATTCGTTCTGCAACTACTTATGTAATTGAAGGCGGTATTTCAGCAGAAGAAATGGAAGCAATTAAAAATCACTGCATTAACCCAGTTGATTCGAGAGAAGCTGATGCAAAGAAACCGGAAACTCTGGTTACAAACTTTGAAGAACCGGCAGATGTTAAAATCTTTACCGGATTTTCTGATATGAATGAAGATGAATTAAAAACACTTTATGAATCTTTAAATCTGGCTATGACCTTCAAAGACTTTGAACATATTCAGAATTACTTTAAAAACGAAGAAAAACGTGACCCATCCATGACGGAAATCCGTGTACTGGATACTTACTGGTCTGATCATTGTCGTCATACTACATTCTCTACAGAATTAAAAAATGTAGAGTTTGGAGAGGGCGATTATAAAGCACCGATCGTAAAGACTTATGAAAAATATCTTGCTGACCGTCAGGTGATTTATAAAGATCGAGACGATAAATTCGTCTGCTTGATGGATCTTGCACTGATGGCAATGAAGAAATTAAAAGCAGAAGGCAAACTTCAGGATCAGGAAGAATCCGATGAAATCAATGCCTGCAGTATTGTTGTTCCGGTTGATGTAGACGGAAAAGAAGAAGAATGGTTAATTAACTTTAAAAACGAGACCCATAACCATCCGACAGAAATCGAACCATTTGGTGGTGCAGCAACCTGCCTTGGTGGTGCAATCCGTGACCCGCTTTCCGGTCGTACTTATGTTTATCAGGCAATGCGTGTGACAGGTGCAGCAGACCCGACTGTATCAGTAAAAGAGACCATGAAAGGAAAACTTCCTCAGAAAAAACTGGTAAGAAGTGCTGCTCATGGTTATTCTTCTTACGGTAACCAGATTGGTCTTGCAACCGGTTATGTTAAAGAAATTTATCATCCAAACTATGTGGCAAAACGTATGGAAATCGGAGCCGTACTTGGTGCAGCACCAAGACGTGCCGTTATCCGTGAAAATTCTGATCCGGATGATATTATTGTATTATTAGGTGGACGCACCGGACGTGACGGATGCGGTGGTGCAACCGGTTCTTCTAAGGTACATACCGAAGAATCGATTGAAACCTGTGGAGCAGAAGTACAGAAAGGAAATGCTCCGACAGAAAGAAAGATTCAGAGACTCTTTAGAAGAGAAGAAGTCAGCCATATTATTAAAAAATGCAATGACTTTGGTGCAGGCGGTGTTTCCGTTGCAATCGGAGAACTTGCCGATGGTTTAAAAATTGATTTGGATAAAGTACCGAAAAAATACGCAGGTCTGGATGGAACAGAAATTGCAATTTCTGAATCTCAGGAACGTATGGCAGTTGTAGTTGACCCGAAAGATGTAGAACAGTTCTTAAGCTATGCAAAAGAAGAAAATTTAGAGGCAATTCCGGTTGCAGTTGTAACAAAAAGCCCACGTCTGGTAATGAGCTGGAGAGGAAAAACAATTGTAGATTTATCAAGAGCGTTCCTGGATACCAACGGTGCACATCAGGAAACAGATGTTTTCGTTGATGTACCGACTAAAGAAGGAAATGTATTAGACCGTGCAGAAGTAGACGATATAAGAGCACGCTGGATTGATACTTTAGGTGATTTAAATACCTGTTCTCAAAAAGGACTGGTTGAAATGTTTGACGGCTCTATCGGTGCAGGCAGCGTATTTATGCCTTATGGTGGAAAATATCAGCTGACTGAAACACAGGCAATGGTTGCAAAAGTGCCGGTTATGAATGGAAAAACGGAAACTGTGACAATGATGAGTTATGGATTTGACCCATATCTGTCAAGCTGGAGCCCATATCACGGTGCAGTTTACGCAGTAACAGAATCTGTTGCAAGAATTGTTGCAGCAGGCGGTGATTACAGCAAGATTCGTTTCACCTTCCAGGAATATTTCAGAAGAATGACAGAAGATAAACATCGTTGGAGTCAGCCGTTTGCAGCTTTACTTGGTGCTTATGCTGCACAGCTTGGATTTGGACTTCCATCTATCGGTGGAAAGGATTCCATGTCCGGAACCTTTAATGAGATTGATGTACCTCCGACACTTGTTTCCTTTGCTGTCGATGTGGCAAAAGAAAAAGATGTTATCACACCGGAACTGAAAAAAGCCGGAAATAAATTAGTATGGCTTCGTATGCCAAAAGCAGAGTATGATTTACCGGATTTTGAAGCCTTAAAAGTACAGTATGCGAAACTGCATGAAGACATTCAGGCAGGCAGAGTTGTTTCTGCTTATGCGTTAGACCGTCATGGTATTGCAGCAGCAGTCAGCAAAATGGCATTTGGTAATCAGATGGGTGTAAGAATTGAATCAAATGTAGATGAAAGAGATTTATTTACCGCAGGTTTTGGCGATATTATTTGTGAAGTAAAAGATGGAAAAGTCGGCGAACTGGCAATTACTTATACTGTAATCGGTGAAGTAACAGATAAAGCAGAAATTGAATATAAAAACATGAAGATTTCCATGGCAGAAGCACTGGAAACCTGGAAAGCTCCACTGGAAAAAGTATTTAAGACCCGTTCCGGTTCCGAGACAGATGATATTACAAAGAAAGAAGACAGAGGCTTATATAAAGCAGACAGTATCCATATCTGCTCTCATAAGATTGCACAGCCAACCGTATTTATTCCAGTGTTCCCAGGAACAAACTGTGAATACGACAGTGCAAAAGCATTTGAACGTGCAGGTGCAAAAGTGATTACGAAAGTATTCAAGAACTTAGATGCAGCGGATATTCATGATTCTGTTGATATCTTTGAAAAAGCAATCGACCAGGCTCAGATTATTATGTTCCCAGGCGGATTCTCCGCAGGTGATGAACCAGATGGTTCTGCAAAATTCTTTGCAACTGCATTCCAGAATGCAAAAATCAAAGATGCTGTAACCAGACTTGTAAATGAGCGTGACGGACTTGCACTTGGTATCTGTAATGGATTCCAGGCTCTGATTAAACTGGGACTTGTACCAAACGGTGCAATTACAGGACAGAACACAGATTCCCCGACACTGACCTTTAATACCATTGGACGCCATATCTCCAAGATGGTTTATACAAAAGTTGTTTCCAATAAATCTCCATGGCTGCAAAAAGCAGAACTCGGAAAAGTATACACTAATCCGGCTTCCCATGGAGAAGGACGTTTTGTTGCAAATGAAGAGTGGTTAAAGAAACTGTTTGAAAACGGACAGGTAGCCACCCAGTATTGTGATTTAGCAGGTAATATCACAATGGATGAAGAATGGAATGTAAATGGTTCTTATGCATCCATCGAAGGTATTACAAGTCCGGATGGACGTATCTTAGGTAAGATGGCTCATTCTGAAAGACGTGGAGATGGCGTTGCAGTCAATATCTATGGAGAACAGGATATCCAGATTTTTGAATCCGGTGTAGAATATTTCAAATAAGATAAAGTTTGGAATACAAAATTCCACTTTATATAAAACAAAAATCATTCCTTAAATTTAAATGAAGAAAGATCGTTGCAGAGCCGGTCGGCTCTACAGCGGTCTTTTTTGTCGGTTAGAAATTGTACTTTGAAAATAAAAATATAAAGAAAATCAGGATAAAAAATTAGAAAATATCGCAACTATTAGAAAAATAAAAAAAATTCAAAAAAAGTGTTGACATTTCGACTCATTTAAGGTTATAATAGCAGAGCAGTCAGGTAATGGCTGTTAACGAAATGGGATCTTAGCTCAGCTGGGAGAGCATCTGCCTTACAAGCAGAGGGT
>OLNW01000338.1_pt1 | contig 58707 bp, 47 predicted proteins | sample 1672121 | NCBI WGS metagenome assembly OLNW01 (sample SAMEA3136648, study PRJEB25190) | human gut metagenome
GATGTCGGCGTCGGAGCCACCATCGCCCCGAGGAGCCACGTATGAAAGGGCATCTGCGCGGCTTTCGTGATGCCCGCAAACGCGAGCAATGTGACGGGCAGCATGACAAGCGCCGGGAAGGCGCTACCGAGCTCGACGAACATCGAGAAGGAAAGAGGCAGGCCGAAAACACCCAGATATACCAGGGAGAACTGGAACGCAACGCCGCCAAGAAGGTTCATCACGATCTGACGAAACGCGTTGTTGATGGCCTCTTCGGACTTCGTAAACCCGATGAGCAGGAAGGAACACAGCGTGGTGACCTCCCATGCCGTGTACATCCACGCCATGTTGTCGACGAGGACGATGTTGAACATGGCGGAGAGGAACGCAAACATGATCGCGAAGAACCACGGACGGCGATCGCGTGCTTGCGGGTTCTCATGCAACTCGTGAGCCTGGAAATCCTTCATGTAGCCTAGCGCATAGACGCAAATACCCGAGCCGACGACGCCGATGATGAGCACCATGACCACGCCGAGCGCATCGACGCGCATCGTCGTGGAGAACTCGGCGCCTGCCTGAACAGCGAGCTCAAACCACAAGGCCACAACGATCTGCAGCGCAGCCAGGCCCAACGCGAGCGGGCGTTTGTAGCGGACCGCATAGCACACGACGAAGATGGCGACGGTGAGGTCGATGACAAGGTTCACCAGGGAAAGCGGATGCCCCCATTCGGCAGGCAGAGCGAACTCATAGGTGCCAGGCCCCGCGAACACAACCGCGAACGCAATCGAGAGCAACGCGATAAGCGCGGCGAAGGCAATGGCTACCACATCGCGCGCACGGTCGTTTTTGATCGCGAGAAGCAGCAATGCCGCAACAACGGGAACGACAATGAGGGAGGCTATCAGCTCCATGCATACTCCTTTACTTGAATAGAAACCTTCCTGCCCAAGGCGGAGGCCAAACGCAGCAAGAAGGCGAACGCGAGACTCGCGTGGCGTCTACTCTAGTATTAAGGAAGGTGTACGACCTGCACCTTTGGGGTGCAGGTCGTAATCAGTCGGTAAAAGGGCTATCGCAGAGGTAGCAATTATCTCGGGAAAGAAAAAAAGCGGGCCAGATTTCCATCTGACCCGCTTGAGAAAGCTGGTCGGGTTGACAGGATTTGAACCTGCGACCCCTTGACCCCCAGTCAAGTGCGCTACCAAACTGCGCCACAACCCGATTCATTTGTTTGCCGTCCGCTTAAGACAGCTCGTTTATAATACCGTTACCCTTGATTGGTTTCAAGCCCCTATTTCAAGAATTCTAGGGCTTTATCGAGAATTCTGTCGGCAAGCTCGCGTTTTCCAAGCTCAGGAAGATGTTGCTCCCCCGAAGCAGACACAAAAGTCACCTTGTCCGAATCGGCACCAAAACCTTGACCGCGAGAAACATCGTTTGCCACGATGAAATCGGCCTTCTTGCGAGAAAGCTTGCTGCGAGCGTTATCGATCACATCGTTCGTCTCGGCGGCGAAGCCCACGACTACCTGTCCCGCGCGCTTTGAAGCCCCACACGAGGCAAGGATATCGGGATTCTCGACGAGCTCGATGTGCGAAAGTGCCTCGTCGTCGGCGCCCTTCTTAAGCTTGCGGTCGGAGACCGTGCGCGGGCGGAAATCGGACACCGCAGCGGAGAAGACGGCGATATCGGCAGATGGGAACGACTCATCGACAGCTGCTTTCATCTCCCGCGCCGTGCCCACGCGCACCATCTTCGCGCCACGAACATCCGCAAGGGCGACCGGGCCCGTGACGAGGGTGACCTCGGCACCGCGCTCAACGGCAGCCTCGGCGATCGCAAAGCCCATCTTGCCCGTCGAGGGGTTAGAGATGAAGCGCACGGAATCAATCGGCTCGACAGTGGGTCCCGCCGTCACAACGACGCGCTTTCCCACCAGGTCTTTCTCGCGTCCGAGCACTTCGAGGACATACGATACGATGTCCGCGGGGTCGGCGAGGCGACCTCGCCCCACGTCTCCGCAGGCCAGATATCCTTCTCCAGGCTCGATAAAACGCACCCCACGCGAGGTGAGCAGCTGTATGTTGCGCTGGGTCGCCGCAGCCTCGTACATATGGACGTTCATCGCGGGCGCCACCGCAATCGGCGCCGTGCAGGTGAGCGCGGTCGTCGAGAGCAGGTCATCGGCGATGCCCGCGGCCATCTTCGCCAAAACATTCGCCGTGCAGGGCGCGATGAGGAACAGGTCGCACTCCTCGGCAAGCGACACGTGATGAATCGGGTCGCCCGGACCGTCACCGAACGTGTCGACGGCGACAGGTTCGTGCGTCAAGGCGCGGAACGTGGTCGGCCCGACGAACTCACAGGCGTTTTTCGTCATCACGACTTTCACGCGCACGCCCGCCTTCTGCAAGCCGCGAAGGACCTCGCAGGATTTATAGGCAGCGATGCACCCAGTGACACCGAGAAGCACCAACGGCGCGCTCGATACCCTCCCGTCCGCATTCCGCATCTTCGTCAAATCGATTTCGCCCATGACGTCAATCCCCTTCCCCAAGATACGGTTTCAAGACATCGCAGAGAGCGCGCACGTGCGCGCGGCTTCGGTTCAAGCACGGGACGTACACGAAGCGGGAGTCATCCACAGGATGCCCCGCCGCCCGCAAGTTGTCGCGATAGAGCTCCCCGAACTCGATTTCCACGTCGAAGCGTGTCTCCAGGCAATCGACGGAGAAACCAGGGCAGACGATGAAGGTGCGCCCATCGTCGACCTCGGCCAGACGAGCGAGCGTGTCCTTCGTAAAGGGGGACAGCCACGTGCGCGCGTTGTCGAAGCGGCAATGGTAGCTTATCGTCCACGTCTTCCTGTCAAGACCCAGCTCATCGGCGACATGAAGGCTCGTAGACCCCGTTTGAAGCTCATAGGTGTCCCCATCTTCGATATCGACAAGCGGGATGGAGTGAAACGAGAACACAAGACGGTCGCCTGGCTGCTGGCCGAACCCGGCATGCTCGATAGAGGCAGCGAGCGCGCGAATATAGCTCGGGTGCTCGGCATATCCCTCCACAACCGTCGTTAGGCCTTTGAAGCGAGCCTGCCGCACGGCGCGAGCGACCGCGTCTTTTACGGAAAGCGTCGTGCTGTGGGCAGTTTGAGGGTACATCGGCAACACGACGATACGGTCGCATTCAAGCTCACGAAACTCGCGGAGCGCCTTTTTAATGGGTGGCTCGCCGTAACTCATCGCAATGCGGACGGGGGCATCGAACCCCTCGCTTTCAAGGCGAGCCTCGAGCGCCGCAGCGAGCGCCTTGTGCGTCACGAGCAAGGGCGACCCCTCGGGCGTCCAAATCTGTCGATACTTCTCTGCCGATGCAACGCTTCGCTTCGGCAAGATGGCCAAATGGAGGATGAACCACCAGATGAAACGATTCATGGGCGCGATGTGCTTGTCCATGAGAAATTGTGCTAAGTAGCGCTTGACGGCCTTCGGCTCAGGCGCCGACGGCGTCCCGGTGTTCACGAGGAGCACGCCCACTTTCTCTCTGCCATGCAACGCCATAACGCATCACTCCTATTCGGGTAGCTCGCCTTCGACCGAAGGGCAAGGCGCATCTGCCAAAAGGGCGGCAACTTCCCGTCCGACGTCGGTCATGCCATGGCTTCGGTCGCCCAAGCTGCGAAGCGCTTCGTCAAGGTCACGCGGCAGATTATCGGCGAACTCGAGCTCCTCGGAGGTCTCGGGGTGAGTGAACCGAATCCTGAACGAGTGAAGGAATTGCCGCTTGAGCCCCAGCTGTGCGCGCGCATCCTTCGGCCCGTTCGCCGTGTATACGGGATCGCCCACAAGCGGGTGCTTCGCGTACTGCATGTGAACGCGAATCTGATGCGTGCGGCCCGTGAACAGCTTGCAATCGATCAGCGTGTAGCCGTCGTCGTGCTGGCGAGGCTCGAAACGCTCGAGCACGCGGAACGTGGTCACGGCGTCGCGGGCGGAGGGCACGTCGCGCACAGCCATGCGCGTGCGCTCGTTGGTGCTTCGCGCGATGGGCGCGTCGATCATGCCCGTATCCGGTGCGATCACGCCGTGTACGAGCGCAAGGTAGTGGCGATCGACCGCGCGATCGCGGATATCCTCCATAAGGGCATAACCAGCCGCATCGGTCTTCGCAGCGAGCATAAGCCCCGACGTGTCGCGATCGAGCCGGTGCACGATGCCGAGGCGATCGTCCTCGCCCTGCACATTGCAAAGGTGGTCGGCCCCGCAGTGATAGATGAGCGCGTTCACAAGCGTACCATCGGCATGGTCGACGGACGGATGGCACACGAGCCCTATCTGCTTGGACAGCACGATAAGGTCGTCGTCCTCGAAGCGGATGTCAAGGTCGATTGGCTGTCCCGTTACCGGGCCCGCCTCGACCTCTTCCTCTTCCTGGTACACGATCACGTCGCCCGCAGCGACCGCATACTTCTTGACAACGTTGGCTCCGTTCACGAAGACATTGCCCGACTCGATCGCCCGCGCGGCAGCGCTGCGGCTCGCAAAGCATGCGCGCGCCGCAAGAAGCGAGTCGAGCCGCTCCCCCGCATCAAGCGCCGTGACGGAATAACTCAACATACGCGCCATCTATTCCCCACCCCCGTTTTCGCTCCCACGCGCCGCGCGCTTCGCCTCGGTGCGCTCATGGATGAGAAGCGACACGATAAATAATATGATTCCGCAGGTCACACCAATGTCCGCAATGTTAAAGATAGGAAAATCGATAAACGTCGGCTCAATGAAGTCAACGACAAAGCCGAGGGTGAAGCGGTCGATCGCGTTGCCGATGCCGCCCGCGACGACAAGCGATATGCCGATAAGCTCGCCTGTGTTCGGGTGCTGCGGGGTAAGCGCAAGATACGCCGTGAGCGCGATGCAAACCACGAGCGAAAACGCGCCGAGAGCCCAGGTGGCGCCTGAGAAGATGCTCCAGGCACCGCCCGTGTTGTAAACGAGATGGAAGCGGAATATGCCGAGAATCGGGTCGGAAATCACCTGACCTGCGTGATAACTGCCGTTGAAGAACAGCTTCGACGCCTGGTCGAGGACGAGCCACACAATCACGATGGGGATAAACACGGCGAACCGCCGCGCAACTGCGCGTGCGGTCCGCCCGTTGTCGAAATCTTTGTCGGCGACCAAGCGCTAATCCTCCTCGGAGAAGCCGATCGAGTCGAGCACGTCGCCGCAGCGCTCGCAGACATGCGGGTGGTTGGCGTTACCACCGAGCTCGCGCACGTTCCAGCAGCGCGGGCACTTCTCGCCCTTCGCGGGGGCAACAGTGCAGGAAAAGCCCTCGCCCGAGACGACTTCCACCGCCGCGCAGACGAAGACCTCGGCAAGGTCGACGTCGGCCAACGCGGTGACAGCATCGGCGGGAAGGGTGAGCGTGGCGAAAGCCGCCTGGCTCGTGCCCTCAGTCACGACGCCCGCCTCCTTCGCTTCCTCAAAAGCCTTGGTGAAGACGTCGCGCGCCGTTGCGAGCTGGTTGTAAGCGGAAAGCAGCGCGGAGGCTTCCTCGGCGGACCAAGGGGCCTCGAACCAGTCGAGCAAAGCCGCGCGGGTCTGGCCGTCGCGCATTGACTCAGGCAGAAACGCCATAACCTCGTCGCAGGTGAAAACAAGAATCGGCTGCAAATCGTGCACGAGCATCGAGAGGATCTGCGCCCACACGGTAAGAGCGCTGCGGCGATTGTGCCCGTCGGCCTGACCGCAGTAGACGCGGTCCTTGGTGGCGTTCAGATAACCGTTGGAAAGCTCGGTCACGTAATCGTAGAGGTTGCGGTACACCACGTTGAAACGATAGCCCTCGTATGCTTCCGTCACGATCTCGTGTACCTGGCACAGACGGGCAAGCGCGAGCTTGTCATAGCCGGCCAGCTCTTCGGTCGCCACGGCATCGGTCGCGGGGTCGAAGCGGCCCTCGATCTCGCCGAGCAGGAAGCGAAGCGTGTTGCGGATCTTACGATACGCCTCACCGACGTGGGAGAGGATCTCGCCGTCGCACGTGACGTCGTTGGAGGTATCGACGGAAGAGACCCACAGGCGCATGACGTCGGCACCGCGGGTGTCGCATTCCTTGTTCGGGTCAATGACGTTGCCGAGCGACTTGGACATCTTGCGGCCCTGGCCGTCAAGCGTGAAGCCCTGGGAGACAACCGCCTTGTAGGGAGCTGTGCCGTACGCGCCCACCGAAGTCATGAGCGAGCTCATGAACCAGCCGCGGTGCTGGTCGGAGCCTTCGAGGTACATATCGGCAGGGAACTCGAGGTTGTCGCGATGCTTGCAGACGGCGGTGTGGGAAACGCCTGAGTCCCACCACACGTCGAGGATGTCCTTGTTCGCCTTCAGGTGATGGCCGCCGCACTTGGGGCAGACGCACGCATCGCCGAGGTAGCTTGCGGGGTCGTCGGTGAACCAGCAGTCGGAGCCCTTGCTCCTAAACAGTGCAATGACGGCGTCAAGCGTCGCGTCGTTCACGACCGTTTCGCCGCAATCTTCGCAGGTAAAAGCAGGAATAGGAACGCCCCAGTTGCGCTGGCGGGAGATGCACCAATCAGGACGGCCCTCCACCATGGACCCGATGCGCTTCACGGCATGAGGCGGATAGAACGCGACCTTCGAGAGCTCGTCGAGCGCCTCTTCGCGCAGCGTGTGACCGTCGTCGAGCGCTTTGTCCATCGAGACGAACCACTGGCTCGTCGCGCGGAAGATGACGGGCTGCTTGCAGCGCCAGCAGTGCGGGTAGCTGTGGTTGATGTCCTCGTGGAGAATGAGCGTGCCGCGCTCGCGCAGCCACTCGATGATCTTCGGATTGGCCTCGTTGACCTCCATGCCGGACCAGGGACCGCCCGTACCCAACTCATCGCCTTTGTAGAAACGGCCGTCGTCATCGACGGGCATGACCACGGGGATATTGAATTTCATGCCGACGAGGTAGTCGTCGACGCCATGCCCGGGAGCGCCATGGACGATGCCGGTGCCGTCATCCAAAGTGACGTAGTCGGCGTAAACGAACTCGCCCTCGACTCCCTGGTCACCGAAGATGGGCTGCTTATACTTGTTGTGGGCCAGCTCGATGCCGGTCATGCTCCAAGGCTCGCCGTCGGCGCCGCGCACAAGCTCGACTTCGCCATAGCCGAACTTCTCGCAGTCCTTCTCCACGAGCGCCTGCGCCATGATCTCGGCCTTGCCGTCGTGGATGACCGCGACGTAATCGGCCTCGGGGTGCAGGATGACGATGTCGTCGGCGGGCAGGGTCCAGGGAGTGGTGGTCCAGATGTCGACCCAGAGCTTGCCTTCCCAGGCTTCAAGCCCAGCCGGCACCGTCGTCATCTCGAAGCGAACGAAGATAGCGGGGCTGACCTCGTCGCCGTACTCGATTTCCGCCTCGGCGAGCGCCGTGTGGCAGTGCGAACACCAATGGACCGGCTTGCGGCCGCGATAGATTGCGCCGCGATCGAAGATAGCCTTGAAGATCTCGACGTCGGTGGCATCGTAGTCGTTCACGTAAGTGAGGTAAGGGTTTTCCCACTCGGCAAGCACACCCAGTCGCTTGAAACCCTGGCGCTGCGTGTCGACCTGCTCGACGGCCATCTTGCGGCAGAGCTCGCGGACCTTCTCGGTGGGCAGCTGGTTGAACTTCTCAGTACCGAGCATGGTCTCGACCTTGTGCTCAATCGGCTGACCGTGGCAGTCCCAGCCGGGCACATAGGGGGTGCGGAAGCCGCGCATCGCCTTGTAGCGGTTGATGATGTCCTTCGAAATCTTGTTCTGCGCGTGGCCGAGATGAATGGGGCCGTTCGCGTACGGGGGACCATCATGCAGGACAAAGGGCTTAGCGTCCTTGTTCTTCTCCTGCAGCTTCTCGTAAACATGGTCCTCTTCCCACTCCGCGAGGCGCTTGGGCTCGTTTTTCGGGAGATTACCCCTCATCGCGAAGTCGGTAGTGGGCAGGTTCATCGTTTTCTTGTAATTGCTCGCCATAAAAGCGGCCCAGCCTTTCCCGATCGGTTCCTATGCAAAGCGCACGAGTGCGCCATCCGTCAAACCACAAGAGTATAAGCCAAGAAGAAGGCTCGGTAATTGGAAGAGCGCACGGTTTCCCAAAAACACAATAGGCGGCATGGTCATCTCGCAGTCAAAACCGCGGCAATCCCCGTCAACCGCAATCGGTATCCCCACCCCGAGAGGACACAGGGTTCGCGACGCCGCAAAACGGCGCCAAGCCAGCATCACCGCCGCTGCCCAGCGTAGATTGGGGCGTGAGCAGGTAGAGGGGGTCCACGTCGAGTGCCGCCGCAAAGCGACCGAGATACTCAAGCGTCGGGTTCGCTTTGCCGTGCTCGACTTTGTCGAGATACGGCCGCCCTACCCCGCAACGCTTGGCGAAATCTGTCTTTGTGATCCGCAAGGCCCTGCGAAGACGGCGAACGTTGGCGCCGAACACTGCGCTGAGAAAAGACGAGCAATCGCGCTCGAGCAAGCCGTATCTGTCCGCACTTCTTGTATCCATAGGTGCCATACTATAAGGCCCCGCACAGATAAGAAGGGAATCATGCTACGGCGCGCGCCCCGACACGAAATCCCAACAGGATACTAAACTTTTCTTACTAGGCGAGAAGCGCCGGGAAACGCGAGGTCATTCCAGGTAGGCACCCGTCTGGCGCTCCCATAAGTTGGCGTATTCCCCGCCTTGAGCCACAAGCTCGGAATGCGGGCCATCCTCCACAATGCGCCCGTCGTCCAGAACGACAATGCGATCGAGGCTTGCCACCGTCGATAAGCGATGCGCCACCACGATACACGTGCGCCCGCGCATGAGCGTCGAAAGAGCATCCTGGACAAGCTGCTCGCTTTCGGAGTCGAGAGCACTCGTGGCCTCGTCGAGAACGAGCACAGGGCAGTCAGCCAAAAGGGCGCGCGCAATCGACACGCGCTGGCGCTGCCCACCCGAGAGTTTCACGCCGCGCTCGCCAGTGATCGTGTCGAAACCTTCAGGCAGCCGCTCGATGAACTCGAGCGCGTTCGCCAGCCGCGCCGCCTCGCGGATTTCCTCAGGCGTCGCGTTGGGGCGGCCGTAGGCTATGTTCTCGGCGATCGTGCGGTGGAACAGCAGCGACTCTTGGGGGACGTAGGCGATCTGGCGGCGAAGCGATTGCTGCGTGCAGCGAGCGATGTCCTGCCCATCCACGAGAATGCTCCCCTCCTGGATATCGGAAAGGCGCAGCAACAGCTTCGTCAAGGTGGTCTTGCCCGCCCCGCTCATACCGACGAGGCCAACGCGCTCACCTGGGGCGATATGCAAGTTGAAATCATCGAACACGCGCGTTGTCGCCGAACCGTCGGTATACCAGAACCCGATATCGCGAAAGTCGATTTCCCCGTTGCTCACCCGCAGATCGGGAGCACCAGGAAGATCGGCCACGAGCCGCGGCTCGTCGAGCACCTGCGTCATCCCGCTCGCGTCGCCGAACGCGCGGTTCATCTTCTGCAAACCGTTGTTGATGAAGTTGAACTGGTTCGTCACCGTATAGGTGTAGGTGAACATGAGCACGAGCGTGCCGGGTGTGATGCCGTACCAGGCATTCCCCCCGATGATGAAGACGGTGACCGCGCTCATGATGACCACGGCGATGCACGCCGTGACGATGCCGCGCGCGAGCGATGCGCGCATGCGCCGATTGTCGCGCTCGACGACGCAGCGGTTCGCCTCGTCGAAAAGCGCGCGCTCGTAATCCTCGCGTCCGTAGGTCTTCACAGCGAGGATGTTTGCGACCGAATCGGACAGTTCTCCCGACAGCTGGTTTTGCGCGCTCGCCGCCTTCTCGTTCAGCCCGAGTATCCTCTTGTACATATAGTAGGACACGCAGGCGTAAACCGCGAGCAGCATCATCAGGACGGCAACGTAGACGGGCACACGCGGGATTAGCACGGCGCAGGTGAACACCACCGAGCAGAGCACCGGCAGGAAGGGAAACGACAGCGTCTCCAAGATGAGCTGGTAAGCACTCATGAACTTCGACGTCTGGCTCACGAGCGTCCCGCCAAAGCGGTTCGAATGGAACGACATCGACTGGTTGCACAGCGCGTCGAAGCTCATCGTGGCAAGGTCGTAGGAGGCTGCAATCTGCAGGCGGTACATGCAGTAGTCCTGCAGCTTGCTCGCCGCCTGGCCGAGCACATTCACGGCGACGAGCGCGAGCGCGAAGGGACCGAACGCGGCGAACACCTCGTCAGCAGCAACGGGGTTCGCGCTCACCTGATCGACCACCATGGACATGAGGTAGGGATTCGCATACGAAAGCAGGGCAACATAGGCAAGCGTGGAGACGACAAGTCCTGCGAACAGGCCGAAATGCGAGCGCGTGACCAGCCAGAAGTAATGGAGCGTGCGACGAGTGGTCGCAGGCATTGCAGGGGCGGACATGATCGCTAGTTGCGGCTTTCCGCCATATAGAACAGGGCCATCGTGCCCGGGCCGGAATGTGCGCCAATGACGGGATCGACGTAGTTAATGACGACGTCGCGCACGCCGAAGCGCTCGCGCACCTTGTCGGCCACGTATTCGGCATCCTCAAGGCAGTCACCGTGCGTGATGAAGACCATCTGGTCGGCAACGGGCGGAATGGCAGATTTCTCCATATGGTCGACGAGCGCATTCAGGGATTTCTTGCGGCCACGAACCTTCTCCATAGGAATGAGGTGACCTTCATCGTCGACGTGCAACACGGGCTTGATGTTCAAAAGCGTGCCCGCCCAGGCGCTTGTCTTCGAGACGCGTCCGCCGCGCCACAGGAACATGAGGTCGTCGACGGTGAACCAGTGCGCCAGGTTGAGCTTATGCTGCTCCACCCAGTCGCGAAGCTCCTCGATCGAGAGGCCCTCGCGCGCCTTCTGAACCGCATGCCACACGAGCAGGCCTTCGCCGCCCGACGCGGCAAGCGTATCGACGGAGAAAATCTTGCGCTCGGGAAATTCGGCGGCAAGCTGGTTGCACAGAAGCGAGATTGCCTCGAACGTTCCCGAAAGGCCGCTCGAGAATCCCAGGTAGAGAACGTCTCGCCCGGCTTCCAGAAGGCCACGCAAAAGCGCTTCGGAATCGGCCAGATTGGGAAGCGAAGTCGTGATGACCTTGCCCTCGCGCATCATCGTGTAAAACTGCTGCAAATCGGTGACCTGGCCTTTAAGGTAGCTTTGGCGCTGCTCACCATCGACCATGAACGTCAGCGGAAGCACGTGGAGACCGAACTCGTCGATCATTTCCTCTTTCAGGTTGCAGCTTGAGTCGGTGACGATCTCGAAATCCATGGCTATCCTTTCTTGACAAGACTCGTGCAAGCACCCCCAAGCGCGAGTCGTTTTCCTCCAAGAAGAAGTATACGGCATTGTGGTGAAAATCGGGGAATATGCCGCAGACGCCCGCGCAGCCAGTCGCAGGCGCCCCTGCAGCCCAGCCGCAAACCCTACTTGTAATCGTCAGGGTTCTTAGCACCCGTACCCGTCGTGTTCTCCGCGTTGCGCAGCTCGTGCCCGAACCGCACGGCGCCTTCCCCAAAGCGGTCGCGCAAAGCATCGGTAGCGTCAAGCAGACCGCGGCGCTTCACGTCGTCAACGATGACGGGCTCCGCATCGAGCGTCGAAGGCGCCTCGCGCGCGACGTCAAACAGCGTATCCTGAACGTATTCATCCTCGCGAAACCCGCTCATCCCCACGCCGAGGAGGCGAACGGGAATCCCCTCGCACCACACCTCATCGACCATGCGGTAGAGAAGCGGTGTGAAGGCGAGCTCGTCGTCGCTCGGAGCAGGAAGGCGCTTCTGGACCGATCGAACCGAGCGGTCGCCGAAGCGCAGCTTGAGGGAAAGCGTGCGGCCCGCAAGCCCCTTCTTGCGCAGACGACGGCCTACCTTCGCCGCCATCGTGGCGATCGCTGCCTCCACATCGACGCGCGATGTGAGGTCTTTCGCGAACGTCATCTCGTTCGATACCGACTTCGCGGCCTCCCCCTCCTCGACGGGCGTCATGTCGCCGCCCTGCGCGCGGGTGCGCATCACGATCGCATTCTTCCCGAAGATGCGGCGCAAAAGCGACTCGTCCGCCAAGGCCAGGTCCCCCAACGTGCGCACACCGTGGCTTATAAGCTCGCGCTCGGCGACGGCGCCCACGCCGCTCATCTTCCGCACGGGCAGCGGCGCGAGAAATCCCTGCTCACATCCTGGGTAAACGACAGTGAGCCCACGCGGCTTGTCCATGTCGGAGGCGATTTTCGCGATCGTCTTCGACGTGCCCACGCCCACCGAGCACGTGACGCCGAGCGCCTCGACGCGCGATTGAATGCGCTCAGCGATGCGCACAGGATGCTCCGTGTTCACCTTGGTGGGAGAGACGTCCACGAACGCCTCGTCGATGCTCACCTGCTGCACGAGTGGGGTCTCGTCCCGCAGGATGCTCATAATGGTTTCCGACATCTCGCGATAGCGGTCGAAGTGCCCGTGCGTCCAGATGGCATCAGGACACAGCCGCCGTGCAACCGATGCAGGCTGGGCACTGTGGACACCGAAGGCGCGCGCTTCGTAGGACGCCGTCGAGACGACCCCATGCTTGTCGGCGTCGCCACCGACGATAACAGGCTTTCCGCGCCAGCCAGGATGGTCGAGCTGCTCGACGGACGCGAAGAAGGCGTCGAGATCGACGAGCAGGATCGCCGGGCCCTCCCACGGCTGCAGGAGCGATTCGGCAAGAGCGTTCGACATAGGGAACCTACCTGCGCCGGTTCAATCGCTCGAGCATGCCCAGTCCAAGAAGGGTCAAGTCGGGCTCGACCTGCGCCTCGTGAGAGCACAGGGCGGCAAGCGCCGAGGCATCGTCGCCCGACATGACGACGCCGCCGGCACATCCCATCTCCTGCCAGATCATATCGATGAGGCCGTCGATGCGCGCGACCTCGCCCATGACGGCGCCCGACTGAATAGCTGTGCGGGTGTTGGTGCCGACGATAGAGGCCGGCGCCTTCATCTCGACCATGGACAACCTCGCTGCAGCGGAAGAGAGCGCCGAAAGGGAGAGACGCAGGCCAGGCGCGATAATACCGCCCGCAAACGCCCCGCCCTCATCGAGGACCTCGAAGTTCGTCGTCGTCCCGAAGTCGACGACGATAAGGGGGAAGCCGAAGAGCTCCTTCGCAGCGACCATGTCGGCGATACGGTCGGAGCCGACCTCGCCTGGATCGTCGAAGCGCATCTTGAGTCCCGTTTTCAGGCCAGGCCCCACGACAAGCGGGCGCGATGCGCTCACCGCGTGAGCGGCCTGCACCCAAGCATCGGTAATTGAAGGCACAACCGACGACACGATGGCGCGCTCGATCGAAACCTCATGCGAGGGACTTGAGAGCCCACGGATGAGGAAGAACTCGCGCAGCATGGCATGGGCCTCGTCGACAGTGATGACGGGACGCGTCGTTGCGCACCAGGTCGAAGCAAGCTCATCGCCCTCGAACAGCCCGAAGCGCGTAAGGGTGTTCCCCACATCGACGGCGAGCACAAACGCCGAGCGGGCGGGCGCCTTTCTCGATTGAGACATGATGCGACGTCCCCTTTCCCTAAAAGCTGCGCGCAACGGCTATGCGCGGTTCGTTTTGCTTGAGTTCCCCGATTATAGCCGCTAGGCGTCCTTGTGGCGCACGACGTATGCGGGATCGATGCGGCGCAGGTCGTCGAAATCGTCGATCTCTAAGATATCATCGGGGCTGCAGCGGCGCACATGCACGGAGTATTCCTCCGGTCGTCGCACGATCGCCACGTCGTCCCAGAAAATCTGCCTGGCATCGTCGCGCTCGAACACCTCGGGGATGTCTCGCGCAAGCCGCGCCCCGTCCGCCGCGGTCCAATACGACAGGCCGACCATCTGCCAGCACGGAGCATCCTTGCCCTTCGCCAAGCACTCGATAACGCCCTCGCCGTCGGCGTCGAAATACCAGTCATCGGTTCTCTCGACAGGAAAGCCCAGGTAGTTCGACTGATACTGATATTTGCTCACCAGTGTCGGGTTCGTGAGGAACAAATCGCTCTCGAAGACGTAGGCGCGCTCGAAATGCCCGCATGCAGCCACTGCCGACGAAATGTTGTTCGTCTGGTCGAACAACGGGTTGTCGATGAAGTGCAAGTTAGGATACTTGCTAAGAAGCTGGTCGAACTCCTCCGCCAGATACCCGCGCACAATATAGATCTCGTCGATTCCGGCTGCCATGACCGCGTCGATCAGGCGGTCGATGATACGCACTCCATGGACGCGAGCAAGCGGTTTGGGGGTATTCACCGTGACGGGAAGAAGCCTGCTGCCGAAGCCAGCGGCCAAAAGCACGGCCCGCTTCGCACGATACGGCTCGAGCGCCGCAAGACCGCGCGGGGTTACCGCGCCGTCCGCGAGCAGTCCATCCTCGCAAAGGCGGGCGCACACGGCATCGCGGGAAGCGTCGTCGATGGACTCGGGATGCACGGTATTGCGCGTCTTTGCCTCTGCCTGAGCGAGCACGACGAACTCCTCATACGAAAGCGCCCCGACGCCCGAGGTTGGCATCCCGACCGCCTGTGCCATGGAAAGCGCAGCCTCTGCATAATCTTTCGCCGATCGGTACCAGACGTAGAACCACTCGCCCACCGGAGCCCCCTTGAGCTCGCGGTGCATGGCCCACACATACCAGTACCACCCGACGATCGCCGTGCAGGCAATCAGGTGGAACACCTCATCTGCAGTGGCCTCGCGCCCGAAGTACAGAGGGACGGCTTGCTTCGCGCGTTCAACGCTATAGCCCGACCCCTGCGCAACGAAATTGCCGAAATCGCAGCCGTAGTCGCCCATCGCAGCATATTCCCAATCGATGAGGCACAGCCCGTCGCCATGCACGAGGATGTTCGGGCCGTAGAAGTCGTTATGGCAAAGAACTGGCGCTCCCGATCCTGCGCGAACGAGCGGAACAAGCCGCTCGATTTTCCTCTTGACCTCGAAGAAGTCTGCAGGGAACGACCAGTCTTCGGCCGCAAGCAGCGACTCGATCTTGCACGCCTCGTCGTAGAAGTCGAACGACCAGGGGGAATCTGCGCCACTCTCGTGCAAACGCCGCACGAGGCTCAAAGCACGTCCAACGTGCTCATCGTTGCCGTAGTCAAACGGCACGCAATCGGGAATAAAGCGGAAAATCTTCCAACCGAGATCGGGGTCCTCGTAGACGAACGACGAGTCGAGCCCCAGGTCAGAGGCAATCTTGAGCGCATACGTCTCAGCTTGGCGGTTGATGATCTCGTCGGTGCCGGCGCCCGGATGTCGGTACACGAACGCCTCGCCGCGGCATTCGAAGTAGAAGGAGAGGTTCGTAAGCCCCTTCTTGATAGGCTTTACGTTCGAGATGTCGCCGCGCTGGCAGTTGAGCGTCGCGCAGATGTTGTCGAGCACGTTCGAGGCCACGTTCTCTATGAACAGCGGGTCGAAATCCTGCAGCTGGTAGAGAGAGTCGAACTCGCGGATCTCACCCTTCTCGTAGGGGCGCATGTACATACGAAGCTCGTCGGCGTGCTCGAGGAAGATATCGTCCCAAAGCTTACCGACTGTCTCGGTGAGATGGTACTCCTGGGAAAGGAATCGCATGAAATCGCAGGTGAAGTCACGCGTCCAGTACGCGTGCCCCATGATGACCCACGAGTGCGACCCGCCGACGACAGCACCCGTGATGCGCCTGTCGCGGCCCTTCGTCTGAAGGCAGTACTCGTCGGTTTCGCCCTCCTCGAAGACCGCGGCGTAATACGAGTCGTAGACGTAGCGCTCGAAGGGGTTGCTCGCGAAGTAATTGTCCGACGAGCAGATGTAGGTGTTGCCGATGATGTCACGCACCTGGAACAGCGTCGCGTGGTTGTTGCGCGTCGCGTAGTCGGTGTTGACGACGATCTTCGCACCGAAGAGATCTTCCAAATAGAAGAACTCCTCTTTCTTAAACCCAACGACCACCGTGATGTCATCGATGCCCGCCTCCTTGAGCTGGCGGATTTGGCGCTCGATGAGGACCTCGCCGCGAACTTTGAGCACGCCTTTTGGACATTCGTAGGAAAGCGGCGCCATACGCGACGAGAGGCCCGCCGCCATGATAACGGCGTTGCGCACCTTATAAGGGGAAAGCTCGTCCTCGCCTTCTGCCGTAAGTGTCCCGCCCTCGACGAGGCCGCGATCAACAAGCGACTTGACAACCGCGTTCACCGTGCCGAGCGACATGCCGCACTCCGAGGCAATCGCGCGCTGCGAGGCCGCAGGCGTCTTCTTCAAAGCGAGCATCACGTCAAATTCCGAACGGGAAAGCATAGGGGGTGTCCTTCCGGGTTATATGCGAAAAAGCACAAGGCAGCCTAGAGCCCCGCGCCTCAATCGTGAATCTTGAACTCGAATCAGGATACGGGAAGTGTTCAGCTATATCAAGTAAAGGTAAGGATATGAACACGAATGCGTAAAAGCAGAGCCTGAGAGGAAAAACGCAGAGCGGGAGCGAGAGAAGCAGGGCGCAAAGATGCTAAAAGCCGCCCGGAGGCGGCTTTCTCAGACTATACCAGCAGGAACCAAACACCAACTTACAAGCGCAGAGCCGATCCGACCCGCAGGTGTGTTAGTTGAACTTGAACACCTTTTGCGCGAGATGGTACCCGGAGATGCCGAGCGAACGACCGAGCTCGCCGGGCAGGTTCGTTCCCACATTGAGCGCGCTGCGGCGAACCGCGCCATATGCACCCGGGTTGTTCTCCTTCAGATACTCCCAGATGGCATGGCGTTTCTCGTCCGCCTCAAGCGTTCCGATCATGCGGCAGAAGATAGAGCAGATGCACATCATCATGGACAGGTAGTTCAACATGTAGCGGCGAAGCTTCGGCTCCACGACATCGTCGGGCAGACGCACCGCGTCGATCATGAAGCGCGTGATGCGAAGCTGCTGGTCGATGCGTCCCATCATGACGCTCTCGTTCACGCTTTGGTCCTCGCGCCCGATGAAGTAACGGTACATGTCGACATCGAGATAGCGCATGGTATCGACGAACGGCAGCGGAACGTAAACAAAGATGTTGTCCACGTAGAAGCAGTGCTCGGGAAGCTTCAGGCCGGTTTCGCGAAGCAATTCGGTTCGATAGATTGCCGAATGCATGAGCAGATACTGACTTTGGCGAAAATGCTTCACGTCCTTCCAGCCGAACTCTTCCTCGGTCGGAAACACGTTGAAGTATCCCATCACCGTGCGCGTGCCCTCGTGCACCTTCTCGTAAACGTAGTTGCCGATAACGAGGTCGGTTGCATGATTGCGCTCGAGCTGCGAGCGAAGATAGGCCATGACCTGGCGCATCGCATTCTCGTCAAGCCAGTCGTCGGAGTCGACGACCTTGAAGTACAAGCCCTCGGCTGCAGCGAGGCCAGTGTTCACGGCAGCACCATGGCCCCCGTTTTCCTGATGGATGGCACGAATGATGCCCGGGTGGGCCTCCTGCCAAGCATCAGCCTTCTGGGGGGTGTCGTCTTTGGTCGAGCCGTCGTCGACGATGATGATCTCGATGTCGTCACCGCAGGCCAAAAGCGACTCGATGCATTTGTCCATGTAGGCGGCGGAGTTGTAGCACGGCACCGCGAACGAGATGGTCTTCATGAAAGCTACTCCTCAACCAACTTATCGGAAAGTTCGAGCGCGAGGCTGATGATCTTGTCCATGTTGTAGTAGCGGTACTCGGCCAAACGTCCCAGCGGGTAGAAGTTCGCAAGCTTCGCGGTGAGGGCACGATAGCGCTCGTAGTGCGCGCGGTTCTCATCGGAGAGGATGGCGTAGTAGGGAGTCTGTGTATTGGGGTCCTCGTAGGCGCGCGAGTACTCTTTCATGATGGTGGTCTTGTCCGACTTTTGGCCGGTCAGATACTTGAACTCCGTGATGCGCGTGTAATCCTCGGTGACCGTGAAGTTCACGGTTCCGCACGGCAACACATGCTCCTTATCGAAGGTCTCGTACACGAAGTCGAGGCTGCGGTAAGGCAGGCGCCCGAAACGCGCGAGGAAGAGCTCGTCGAGCGGGCCAGTGTAGACGATGGGCCCCTCGAACTTCTTGCCGTGGAGCTTGATCGCGGAAAGCGGGGCGTACTCGGCTTCGCTTTCAAACTCGAGCTCGAACACGCTTTCCGCCTCGGTGTTCAAACACACCTGGATATTCTCGTGGTCGAGCATCTCCTCGAACAGCTTCGTGTAGCCAAAGACGGGCATGCCCTGGTAAGCGTCCTGGAAGTAGCGGTTATCGCGCGAGATGAAAACAGGAACGCGCGCCGTCACCGATGGGTCGACTTCCTCGGGCGTGAGCCCCCACTGCTTCTGCGTGTAGTACAAAAAGACGTTTTTGTACACGAAGTCGGCAATCTCGGCGAGCTCGGGATCGTCCTGCTCGCGCAGCTCGTTGATAGTCACCTTGCGCTCGTCGCCGAACGTGTCGATGAGCTTCTCGATGTAGTGCGCGGCCTTTTCCTCGCCAAACGCGATTTCCATCGAGTTCTTGTTGAAGGGCACGGGCATATAGGTTCCATACCAATCGGCGAGCACGCGATGCTGATATCCCAAAAAGCCGGAGAAGCGGCGCGCGTAATCGAAGGCGCGCTTGTCGTTGGAGTGGAAGATGTGCGGGCCGTACTTGTGTACGAGGATGCCCGCCTCGTCTTTCTCGTCGTACATGTTGCCGCCAATATGGGGGCGCTTTTCGATGATGAGAACGCGCTTGCCCGCACGCTCCGCAAGTTCGCGAGCCACGACGCCACCGGCGAATCCGCTGCCGACGACAACCGCGTCGATGTCGTTCATGTTCACTTCGTTGAACTGTGTGTACTGCACGCCCATGTGAGCTTTGCCTTTCGTTCGCATGTGATGGTTTTAAGAGGGCCGGGGTAAGCGGGCCCGTTCGGACGGCGCGCGATGGAGAGCGCCCGCTTCCGAATCTAGATTATTCTACCGATAACATCCTACCCTATACGCCATCACATACAAACGGGATAAAAAATGCCGTCTTACAAGGGTAGAATGCGCAGCATGTACCTGGAGAAAGGAATGCGCATGTCGTTTTTGGAAACCATGCTCGCGCGAGCGAAAGCCGACAAGCAAACGATTGTGCTGCCCGAGGGCAACGATCCCCGCACGCTCGAAGCTGCCGAGAAGCTCATCGCGCACGACGCCTGCAACGTGATCGTCCTCGGCAACGAGGAGGAGCTGAAGGCGGGGGGACGCGAGCTTCGCGGAGTCCGCATCATCGACCCCGAAACGTCCGATCTGCGCGAGAAGTTCGCTACGCGCCTCTATGAACTGCGCAAACACAAGGGAATGACGCCCGAAGACGCGCTCGACAAGATTTCCGACGTCTTGTATTTCGGCGTCATGATGGTGAAGTGCGGAGAAGCGGACGGCATGGTGTCGGGCGCCTGCCATTCGACCGGTGACGTGCTGCGCCCCTGCCTGCAGATTCTAAAGACTGCCCCCGGCGTGAAGCTCGCGAGCTCGTTTTTCGTGATGGTGGTCCCCGATTGCGAATACGGCCAAAACGGCACGTTCATCTTCAGCGACTGCGGCCTTGAGGTGCAACCCGACGACGAGGCGCTCGCCCATATCGCGGTGAACTCCGCACGCTCGTGGAAGTCGCTCATGGGAACCGAGCCCGCCGTCGCGATGCTCTCCCACTCCTCGAAGGGGTCGGCGCGAAACGACGATGCGAACAAGGTCGTGCGCGCGGTGGAAATTGCCCACGAGCTCGACCCGAGCCTCGAACTCGACGGGGAATTGCAGCTCGATGCCGCCATTGTGCCCTCCGTGGGCGAATCGAAGGCGCCCGGCTCGCGCGTCGCAGGGCATGCGAACGTGCTCATCTTCCCCGATCTCGATGCGGGCAACATCGGGTACAAACTCGTGCAGCGCCTCGCGAAGGCGGAAGCCTACGGCCCCATCACCCAGGGACTCGCCGCGCCCGTGAACGACCTCTCGCGCGGATGCACCGCCGATGACATCGTGGGCGTCGTCGCAATCACCTGCGTGCAGGCACAGGCCATGAAGTAGGTTCAGGCGCAAGTTTTACCCGGCACTTATACCGGCGACGAATCGGGGGGCTCAAACGTGAGCCCCCCGATTGTTTTTTCAACCTCGCGTTAGCGCCCTTGCGCTTTTAACCGACGCGCACGCAAAAAGAAATTGCCTGCAGAGCTAGATATCTCGGTCGATTTCGCTTTCCTCCACAATGCGGAAGGTGTCGAGCGCGATCATGTACTCCTCGTTGGTGGGGATAATGATGATCTTCACAGCCGAGTTGTCGGCGGAAATCTCGCGCTCGAAGCCGCGCTGGCGATTCTTCTCCTCGTCAAGGATGATGCCAAGCGGCTGCAGGCCGGCGAAGATCATGCGGCGCATCTTCTCGCAGTTCTCGCCGACGCCTGCGGTAAGCACGATGGCGTCGACGCCGCCCATGACGGCAATGTAGGCACCGATGTATTTCTTCACCGAGTTCGAGTACATGTCGTAGGCGAGCTGTGCACGCTCGTTGCCGCCCTCGGAGGCGTCGCGCACGCTGCGAAGGTCGTTGCTCACGCCCGAGATGCCAAGCAGACCCGACTTCTTGTTCATAACGTCGTTGACCTCGGAGGTGGTGAGATTCTCGTGCTCCATGAGGAACGGAACGATGGCCGGGTCGATCGCGCCGCAGCGCGTGCCCATCATAAGGCCGTCAAGAGGTGTCAAGCCCATCGAGGTGTCCACGGCAACGCCGTGGTCGATGGCACTCATGGAGCAGCCGTTGCCCAGATGGCAGGTGATGAGCTTCAAGTCCTCCAACGGCTCGTCGAGCACGAAGGCTGCGCGCTCGGAGATGTAGCGGTGCGACGTGCCGTGGGCGCCATACTTGCGGATGGCGTACTTCTCGTAATACTCGTACGGAAGCGGGTACATGTAGGCCTTCGGCGGCAGCGTCTGGAAGAACGAGGTGTCGAACACGGCGACCATAGGAATATTCGGCATGTGCTTCTGACACGCGCGGATGCCCATGAGCGCTGCCTTGTTGTGAAGCGGGGCGAGCTCGGCAAGCTCGTCGATCTTCTCGATGACGTCATCGTCGATGAGGACCGACTTGTCGAAGTACTTGCCGCCCTGGACGATACGGTGCCCGATCGCATCGATTTCGTCGAGGGATTTGATGGGGGCGTCGTCGCTGTTGATAAGCGAGTCCAGCACGAGCGCCATGGCTGCGTCATGGTCGGCCATCTGCGCATCGATGACCACTTCGTTCTCGTCGATTCCGTGCTTGTGGAAGGCGTTTGCCGAGCCCACGCGCTCGCAAATGCCCTTCGCGATGACAGCATGATTTTCGACGTGGACAAGTTGATACTTCAGAGAGGACGAGCCTGCATTGATGACCAGAACGTTCAACAGCCAACCTCCTACAACGTTACGTTTTGGTAAATTGTAGGCATGCGCCGCAAACAGCGGACGTGCGAGCCGTTCGAATTCGGCAAGCGGTTCCGCTGTTCATTCGAGACGAAAAGCGGACACGCAGGCTTCCTTTCGCACGGAGCAGGAAGCCTGCGGTCCCGCAAAGCCGCTGATGGACGGTGGTGAGTCCAAGCTTTATCGGCAGAGAACTGTCGCTCGCGCCTAGGACAGCGTCGTGTCGCGGACCTCGTCGTCCGCCGGCTTCTCCAGCTCGCCCATAAGGACGTCAATGCGCTGCTGGGCGCCGTCAATGCGCTTCTTAAGCGAGGCGATCAGCTTCACCCCGCGCTCATAGGCCGTGACGCTCTGCTCAAGCTCGAGCGAATTGCTCTCGAGCACACCAACGATTCGGTCGAGCTCCGCCATCGCCTCGCGGAAGGTGAGCTCCTCGATCGGCTTCTCTTCTACCATAGGGTTTCTCCTTTATCAATCGCTGTCGTTAGTCTACTTGGATGTGACATCTGTCGCGAGCGCCGCCGCGTCCACCGTGCACGAAAGCGTGCCGTCCGACACCTGCACGGCGACTTTCGAGCCCGTAGGTGCCTGACCGATGCTCTTCACCACCGCTCCGTCGTCAGTACGGGCAATCGCGTAACCGCGGGCAATGACGGCAAGCGGAGAAAGGTCGTTCAAGCGCGAGGCAGCAAGCCCAACCTCGTGAGCGAAGGGCGCGACCAGGCTTTTCCCTTGTGAAGCGAGACGGCCCGAAAGCGTCTCGAGACGCGCCTCGTCCCGCTGCGCGATGCCTGCGCCCGCTGCGCGCATGCGGACAGTAAGCGAGGCGAGCTCCACGCGATTTCGCTCGGTGTTCGCAGGAAGCGCGCGGGCGAGGCGGGCGGCGAGCGCATCGACGGAATCGCGCTCGCGCGCTATGCGGGCAGGCTCGGTGCGTACAAGCCGCTCGGAGAGGAAATCGATAGTCTGCATGTCGGTGCCAAGCAGATAGGACGAGTCCTTGAAGACCGGGCGGGTGGCAACGCGGTCGACGGCCACGCGGGAGCGGTCGAGTCTTCGAATAAGACCGTCGTGGATTGCCCGTGCACGGGCGACGAGGTTCCCCGACAGCTCGGCAGACGAGGGCGACACCGCCTCGGCAGCGCCGGTCGGGGTCGAAGCGCGAACGTCGGCCACAAGGTCGGCAATGGTCGTGTCGGGCTCATGCCCGATGCCTGTCACCACGGGGACGGGGCATGCTGCGATGGCGCGCGCAAGCCCCTCGTCGTTGAAGGGCATGAGGTCCTCATACGACCCGCCGCCGCGGACGAGCAGAACCGCCTCGGCACCCGCGCGCGACACGCAATCGATGCCGCGGACGAGCTCCTGCGGCGCACGCGCACCTTCGACAGGTACGCCCGCTACGAGAACCCTCGCAAGCGGCCAGCGACGGCGAAGCGTTCGCAAGACATCGTGCACTGCGTCTCCACGAGGCGAGGTAACAAGGCCTACAACCTGGATATTTGCAGGAACGGGACGCTTTCGCGCCTCATCGGTGAGACCTTCAACGTAAAGCTTGCGCGCGAGGTTCGCAACCTGCATACGCAAGTTCCCCTCGCCCGCTAGGCTTACCGAGAACACGTCGAAGTTCATGCGACCCTTCGGCGCGTAGAGGGTGAACCGCCCCGTCAGCTCGACAAGCGCGCCGACATCGAGCTCGACTCCGCATGCCCGGTAGCGATTGAGCCACATCATACAGGGAAGCGATGCCTTCTGATCCTTCACCGTGAAATAGACGGCCTTGTAACCCGCCTTGTTCGACACCTCGGATACCTCGCCGACAAGCTTCACGGTGACGTTCTCGAGCGCTCCTTTCGCAAGCGCCATGGCACCCGAGACGGTGAGGGGCTCAGGTGTTTCCTCGGCTTTTCCGCCTGCGGATTCTACCGCATATGTTGACCCGAATTTCGCCTGCTCGGAAGCATATTTACGAGAAGTTGCGTCCGTTTGGCCCTCCGCTGCCCGCGCTGCGCTGCGAGCACGCTTGAGGCTTTCCTCCCAGCGTTCCATGGCAGCTATTCTTCGCGCTGGCTTAAAAGCCACAGAAGTTGCAGCACGGAGATGAGTGCCGCGGCCACATAGGTCAAAGCGCAGGCGCGCAGTACGTTGAAGGCGCCCTTGCGCTCAGCGGAGACGACTCCGACACCTGACAGGTAGTCCATCGCGCGGTGCGAAGCGTTGAACTCGACGGGGAGCGTGACCAGCTGGAATACCAAGACGACCGCGTACATGGCAATCGCGAGCGCCTGAAGGCCCTCAAGCTGCAGAACGATTCCTATCACGAGCAGGAAAACCCAGGCGTTCGATGCAAGGTTCACCGCAGGGACGAGCGCGCCGCGCACCGTCATGGGTGTATAGCCCTGCGCGAACTGGCACGCGTGGCCCGCTTCGTGACACGCCGTGGCAATCGCCGTGATGCTCGTGCCGTTGTAGGCTTCAGGGTCGAGCGTGATGGAATTGTTGCGCGGGTCGAAGTGGTCCTGCCCCGCGCCGCCTTGCCTGATCGCGACGTTGGTGATGCCGTGGTCGGCAAGCATGCGCTGCGCCATCTGGGCACCGGTCATGCCGAACGACGACCTCACGCGCGAGAACTTGGAGATTTGCTTGTTCACATACCATTGAGCCCCCAGGCCGATCACCATGGTGAGGACGATGAATGCGAGGTAGCTTCCACTCATAAACATAGATACAACTCACTCCTTCATGAAGGGGAGACGATGCTTTCGCGTTATTACGAACAATTGTACACTTTAGCGCATGCAAACCCGCGCCCAAACGCAGGGCGGCGCTTTACGCGAAACGTCCTCAATCGCTGCGCAAGGGCGACACCGGTAGCGAGAATTGTCCCCCTTTGGGCGCTCCTGCGTAACGCCGAAGCCGAGCGCCGAAAGCAGGCCTCGCTACCCCAGACGCTCGACGACGAGCTCGCCCTTGCTGAGGCTCAACGCGATGCGGCCTTCGAGGAGGTCGACAAGCTCCTCCCCCACAAGCGCCCATCGCCACCCGCGCATCAGATCGCTGTCCTCAGAGTGGCCTCGCGCAAGCGCCGCCAAATCGCTATGGCTCGCCAGCGTCTGCATGGCAACCCCGTTCTCCTTCGCGCGCAGACGGACAAGCGCTGCCATGAGGTCGATTGAAGCGTCCACATTGCGCTCATTGCGCGACGGTTTCCCCAGATTGGGCCATTCGCTTTTCGGAAGCGACCGAGCCTTGTTCATGCGCTCGATCACCGCGCGGGCATCGCGCACGGGAAGTTTCTCCCGCACACCTCGAACCATGTAAAGATCGTCGATCGTGCGCGCGTCGCGACGGCAAGCCTCCACGATCTGCTCGTCGGAGACAAGCCACTTGCGGGGCATATCGCGTTTGCGGGCTTCCTCCTCGCGCCACGCCGCGAACTCGCGCGCCGCGCACAACTGCCTCCCGTCAAGTTGCGTCACTCGTTTCAGGCGACGATAGCGCAGGCGAGGATCCTCACTGTACTTCGCGGGGTTCATCATCTCCTCGAAGTCGGGGGCAAGCCACCCAAGGCGTCCCTTCGATTCGAGCTCGCTTCTCATCTTGCGGTATACGCGCGGAAGATAGATCACGTCGTCGGCCGCATAGTCGATCTGAGAATCGGAAAGCGGGCGCTGCGACCAATCGGTATAGGAGTCGGTTTTTTTGAGCGTGACGCCGCAAACAGCATGCACGAGCGCCCCGTAGCCAATCTGCTGCGTATGGCCGAGAAGAGCCGCAGCCACCTGCGTGTCAAAAAGGGGACGCGGCATCGATCCCACCTCACGCAGGAGAATCTCTATGTCCTGCCCGCCCGCGTGAAAGAGCTTCACCGTGCGCTCGTCTTCGAGAAGCGGGGCGATCACGGAAAGGTCGTCCACCGAGAGCGGGTCGATGATGGCGACCTCGTCGTCAGTGGCCATCTGCAAAAGGCAGAGCTTCGGGTAGTAGGTTGTCTCGCGGAGGAACTCGGTATCGATGGCGAGCACTTCTGCACCCGTAACGCGTTCGACGAACGCCTCGAGGCTCGCTTGGTCGGCTAGGTACAAAATGGTTTCCTTACTTATCTAGCACGCCTAATCGCGTGTTGCTTTACAATCCTCATAATAGCAATCGAAGGGGAATCTGTGAAACTACTCGTGCTGAACAACCTGGCGTCTGGTTATGGAGAAGGCGCGATTTACGATTTTGTTCGATCGTTTGCCGCCGACGGCGACGAGGTCTGCCTGCGCTCGACCGATGGGACGACCGAGCTCGAAAGCCTGATCACCGACGCTCGAGATTTCGATGCGGTCATCGCGAGCGGCGGGGACGGAACGGTCACGACCACCGCGTATTCCCTTGCCGGCACAGGAATTCCCCTCATGCCCTTTCCCGCAGGCACCGCAAATCTTCTCGCGCTGAACCTTGCAGCGCCCAACGAGCCCCATGCGCTCGCGAAGATGCTGCGCGCCGGAATCACGCTCGATTTTGACATGGCCGAAATCGAATTTCGCGCCGATGACGGCGAATCCGCGAAGAAAGGCTTCGGCATTATGGCGGGTGCCGGGTACGACGCGATGATCATGAAGGGGGCACAGCCCTCGAAACGCCTGCTCGGGCCTATGGCGTACTTTTCCGCCGCGCTCGCAAACCCCCTGCCTCCCACCTCGAAGATCACGCTCACGCTCGACGGCGAGACCGTTGAGGAAGAGGGTTTGGGAATTCTCATCGTGAACTTCTCGAAGATTCAATTCGACATCTCCGTCACGAACAAGAACAGCCCGCGCGACGGACTGCTCGACATCGTGGTGCTGAAGGCCGAAAACGCGTTTGGGCTTTTACCAGCGCTGTTCGCCCGCGCCATCGACCACGAGGGCAATTTCAAGGACAGCCCCGAGACCATCGAGACGTTCCAGGCGAGGGAGGTTGTCGTCGAGGCCGACCCACCGATGCAGATTCAATACGACGGCGAGGTCGCAAAGGCGACGACGCCCTTTGCAGCACGCATCCTTCCCGATGCAGCGCGCTTCGTCGTGTCGGAAGAGTGCGTCGAGCTGTTCGGCGCCGAGGGCGACGCGAAACTTACCCCCTGGACCGACAGGGAGGCTTAGGCGAAAGAGGCGGCGGGCGAATTGGAAGCCGCCGCCCTACGCGAAACCTTCTGGCTGGTTGTCCGCTCGAGCAGCCCTGCGAACGCGCAACCAGCTTCGAGCCGCCTAAAAAGCCGACGGGCCATCAAGGTACGCAGCCTTCCCGCATCGCATCGCTTTCAATCAGCCCGCTTGCACCAACATAGGTCTCACGGGTCTCACGATAAAGAAAAAGCCCCTCAGAAGAGGGGCTTTGCTTTTCGATGGTGTCGGAGGCGGGATTTGAACCCGCACACCCGTTTAAGTGGGCACTAGCACCTCAAGCTAGCGTGTCTGCCGTTCCACCACTCCGACGAATTCCTCGGCTGCGTCAGACGCAACGTTGCATATATTACCAGAACCAGCTAAGCGCGCAAGGGGTAATTTCAACTTTTTTGAAACACCTTCGATAAACCCGCCCAAAGGCCCTTCGGCATGCGGGAGCTACTCGCCCTCCCCCTTGGAAGCATCGCCCGCTTCAACAGCCTTTACGTCTGCAGAAGCCTCTTCGCGCACCGTCTTCCCCAGCGTGCCGTCGTTCGCAGGCGTGGAGCCCGCAGCAACTTCCTGCTTCCACTTCGCGAAATTCGACGACCAGCGCATCTGAATGAGCTCGAGCACAAAGGCGAACACCATGGCGAAGTACACCATGAGCTTTTCCATGTGCATGTCGAGAACCTCGATGCCCGAGTTGATGCCGAGCGAATCGAGCACGAGCAGAATGCCGATGACCGAGATAAAGCAGAGCGCGAGAATCTTCATTTCCGTATGCTTGTTGATGAAGTCGGAAATCGGGTCGATGAACACCATCATCATAATGACTGCGATCACAACCGCGAGGATCATGATGATGAGGTAATTCGCCAAGCCCACCGCCGTGATAACCGAGTCGATTGAGAAGACGACATCCATCACCATGATGGTACCGACAGCCTGACCAAGACCAATTTGGTGCTTAGCCTTGTGCTCATCGGAGTGAGACGCCTTCTCCTCGGTGAGCGCGAGCACGCCGCGCAGCTCATCGATGCCTTTGTAGATGAGGTACGCGCCGCCGAGCAGAAGCACGATGTCGCGCACGGAGAAGCCATGGGCGAAGAACCCGAGGTCAATCGCGAACAGCGGTGCAACCATGTGCACGAGATAGCTTGCGAAGCAAAGGAAGATACAACGGGAGAGCATCGCGCCGGCGAGGCCGAGCTTGCGGCCGATGTGTTGCTTCTCCTCCGGCAGGCGATTCGAGGTGATCGAGATGAACACGATGTTGTCCACACCGAGCACGATCTCCAAAAAAATGAGCGTCACGAGGCTAATCCATGCCTCAGGACTTGCAAAGATGGAAAGGTCCACTGTCGTCGTCTCCTTTTCAGTTCCGGCCTTCTCGTCAAAATGCTCGGGGGCATAAAAAAGACTCATGGCGCACCGACGTAATCGATGCGCCATGAGTCTCGCTATTTCAGACACGCCAGATCCGCCTTACGACGAACCACGATGTTGAACGTGCCGCGCGTATGTCGCGCCAGCTACTCCCCCATGGGCAGTGGGTATCCTACCATGGAGCTATGAACGGGCAATGCTATAATCGGCGAAATGCACAAACCATCCAGGAGCAAAGCATGACAATCGATAAGTTCGAAGATGCGCCCTATCGCAACCACGAGCCCGAGTTCACCCACATCGAAGGTTCCGTGAAGTATATCGACGGCTCGAGCCTTGCGCGACCGTTCGAGCTCCCCCGCAAGTCGTACGCCCTAGCGGGGGCCTTCATCATTGTTGCAGCCCTCATCGGCGCCTTCATGCTCGCGAAGTACTTCGACGGCGTCTACGGCGCGCCTGCGCGAGCAGAGCAGACGGTCTCAGACAACCTCGCGCGAGACGTGAGCTACGACATCCCCAACCTTACGACATATATGGAAAGCGACGACGATGCGATCAAGCAAACACTTGTTGATGCAGGGTACACCACGTACGAGACGACTAAGGAAGGCGAATACCCCGATGGCGGCTTCGATATCGTGAAACTTCCGAGCAACGTCTCCCTCGCCGAGGCCGGCATGATGTACGCGAGCGGCATTTCGAGCCTTTCGGCAACGGATGCCTCGCGCCTTTTGAAAGGCTCGTGGACGCTTTCGGTTAACCATTCGGGCACGACCGACATGAGGCTGAAGTTCGCCGACTTCTCGTCGGGCGGCGTAGATGCGGCTATCCAGAATGCGATGGCGGCTTCAGGGCTCGCTGAGGCGCCAATCGCCGACTCGGGCACCGATAATGCGGGGAACACCTATCGCTCCGGCACGATCGAGGCGAACGGCGCGACGTACAACTGGCGAGTTTCCGCGATTCCGCTGTCGAGTGTCTACAAGATCAAGGGATTCCCCGACACCGCAATCTACGTGGGCGTGCGCATGACGAAGTAAGCGGCGGATAGCTGTCCTGGGAGCCCTGCAACGCACGACGCTTTAAGACGAGGTGCGGCTTGCAACCTGGGCAGATTTCCCACCGATTTCCCAGCCACCCAAACTTTTTCAAAAAAGTTGAGATTAGGGGTTGGCAAAGATTCTCGTTCTGGTAAACTATCGTCTTGTTGACGCGCCAAGCAGATACACGGAGCGGAAACAAATCATGGGCGGTTAGCTCAGGGGGAGAGCACTACCTTGACACGGTAGGGGTCACAAGTTCAAATCTTGTATCGCCCACCATGAATTCAAGAGCCAGGCAAAAGCGCCTGGCTCTTTTGCTATTTGGCGAATCCACTAGAGTCAACCAGAGCCATGCCCCATCATCGGGACGCCTTCCGCTATCGAGATAAACCAAGGCCGCCATCGCCCGACCAAGGCGATGGCGGCCTTCTTGATAGCTAAAAAGGTGATGAAACCCTCAAGCGAGAGCAAGCCACGCTAACGCTGTTGTGCCGCTATCTGCTCCCCGATGAGATGCGGGATTCCCACGACGAGCGCATTGCCCATGCAGAACGCGCGATGGCCATCGGTCATGCCAACATTTGTCCAACCCCTCGGAAAGCCCTGCAGCTGGTCGAGTTCGTCTGGAACAAGGCGACGATAACGCCCATCGATTTCCACAATATGCTTGAAACGGGATGCCCCCGAGCCGCCCTCCCCAGTCAGAATCGTACGGGACGGGTTGGAAAGCAAGTCGGGAAAAGCCATCGATCCTTCAGAATAATGGTACTTGAAACCCGTCTGCTTGTTCACGCGCTCCTCGCTCTTCGAACCCTTGAGGTAGCGCCACCTCTCAAGCTTCTCCTCGGGAATATAAAACGACTCCGGTACTTCCTTCGGCGAGACAATCACATCACCGAGCGTACGGCGCTCACCACAGAAGTCCTCGGCGACATCACACGTGACAACACGGAAATCGCTCATCGCCCCAGCGGTGCCGAACGGCGATTTGCCTTTGCCGCCTACGTTGAACGATTGCGTAGCCTCGTACGGGTCATTCGGGACCACGAAATCATTGAAGACTTCTGGCTTTACTATCGGTAAAGCAGAAGACAATACCCCACTCGAAATGCGCTCTTCGAGGTTCCAGCTCTCGGATGTGAGCTCAGCGTAAATGTAAACGCGCTTGCGGCGCTGCGGGAAACCGTACTCAGCGCTGTTGACCACACGCCATTCAACGGAGTAGCCAAGATCAGACAGGCACGACAACATGATGGCGAAATCGCGACCGCGTTGCGAAGCCGGACTCTTTAATAACCTATCGACGTTCTCAAGGAGGACATATCGAGGTTCCTTTAGATGCAGAAATCGGTAGATATCCCACCAGAGCACGCCCTTCTTGCCCTCGATACCTCCAGCCTTCGCGAGCGGTTTGGCAACCGAATAATCTTGGCAAGGGAAACCACCGACAACCATATCGACATCGGGAATATCAATATCGCCCTTTTCGTAAGCATCGAGTACCTTATTGATATCCTCGTTAACGCAACTTCCTTCCCCGAAGCGTTCCTCGTAGCAACGCCAGGCAAACTGCTTGCTATCGTTTCCAGGCGGTTCCCACTGATTCGCCCAAATGGTCTCAAAAGGACCCGCAGACGGCATATCGAATTCAGGATTGTCGGGATTGTTATAGCCCTCCAAACCAAGGCGAAAGCCTCCCACGCCGGCAAACAGCTCGGCAACTTTGATAGTATTCATGGCACGTTTCTCCTTAGCTACTGTGCCTGTTGAATTTCACAGAAGGCTATTGTATCCGATCAACACCGCTATGGGAAGATCCGATTATGGGACACCCAGAAAAAGAGCACTAACCTCTTTCGCTGTCGTTGTCCCCTACCAAATCGACAATGCTGTACACGTAATCGTTATTCAGCCAGAAGCTCTGCTTCGTCATCCAGCGTCCGTCCGGCAACGGCAAGGCATGTCTCTCGACATCGCCGATTTCCGAACCGTCCATGAAACGATATGCACTCTTTCCCGTGTGAGGACGGACGTGCGCAACAGGGTTATCCCGCTTGCCGGGCAAGTTGTTTTTGACAACGATTTTGCCGTCCTTCTGCCTTACTGGCACAAGCTCAACGCCCTCAGCTATGACCTCTCTCGTCTTATCCCAAACGTCATGCAAGGGGCCTTCCAGGTCGGTAATCGGCATGCTCCAGAAGCGGGCGCCACGCAGAACCATCTCCTTGTCAACCTGCTGAAAGACAACGAAGAGAAACCTGGTCTCATCAAAATAAGTAAAGAGATCGGAATGCTCCCAATCCTCCTCTTCGAGCAGCTCGATAAAATCGAACGTGTCAAGCGACAGACTTTCTTTCACTCCTCCATACGGCTTTACCCTGATAGTTCGGACACTGATACCCGCCTTCTCAAACTCCTGCGCATGTTCGCCTCGTAGACCGAGAAGCTTATAAGTGATTGAAACCCATTGCGCTTTGTTCCCCGTGTATGCCATTCCAAGCATTTCGCAAAGCTGTTTATCAGTTTTCCCAGCATGAGCGTTAATCACGGACAGCACATATTCATCGAAAGTCTGCTTATTCAGAACGGAAGCGTCTTCAATGATGCTCTCGCTGTCTTCCGGCTCGCTCATAATGTAGTGATGCAGTACGTAATCCATATACTGACGCTTAAAGCAGAAATTCCGCTGCTTTGCCTGTCGGGCGGGATTTCGATATTGATTAACCCAGGACTTGGCAGCAGTCGCGCCTTTAGTGCACGCTCCAAGATAGCGCGTCAAACTCTCGCTCAGCATGTCAGCTTCGCCGTCCATGACCATCTTCTGAATTAACTCATAGTCTTGCTTGATGATAGCCCAGTCAACATCAGACGGCGTAAACATAATCACATACTTGATTTTCTGATCAAGCTTTTCGATGAAACGGTCGTGTTCGTAGTAGATGAGAAGTATAAGGGATGCTTTGTGCCAAACGCCAGAATCTTCGAGGTTGGCCTCGATGCGTTCATCGTAATGTATATTAGTGATGGAAAGACGCTCTCCAGCCGAAAGGCCTCCGTCCCTCTTAACGTCATAGCAGGTAGCCTTCAGCTCTACGCCGGCATCTGGAAAATCAGGGTGCTCATCGCTATTCGCCTTGTAACCAAAGTATCGCTCCTCGATGAGCGTGCCCATACCGCCTTTGAACTTAACGTTGCCATAATCCTTCATCGACGAATCATCAGGCGATATGCCGAGCATAAGCACCTCTCAAAAGAATGACCAATGAGCTTCTTGGCATACCGCAACAGCTCATCTGGGTTGCTGAGGTCGAGCGTTCTGCACTCGTTGGGCGAAAGCTTCCATACCGACATGATTCTTCTCCCCTATCTAAAACAAGATAGTGCTAACGTTTGGCGTAAGCCCATGATAGCCGCCTTTTCGGGATATGCGAGAGACTTGTGATATAAAAAAACGACCCAGTCAGAAGACCAGGTCGCTTGAATTTCTGGAGCGGACAACGGGGTTCGAACCCGCGACCCCCACCTTGGCAAGGTGGTGCTCTACCAGCTGAGCCATGTCCGCATATGTTCGCTTCGCTTTCGCGAGACGATTGTCAAAATTGGAGGCGACGCCCGGATTCGAACCGGGGGTGAAGGCTTTGCAGGCCTCTGCCTTACCACTTGGCCACGTCGCCATCCTGGCGTCTGTCATCTTAAGAGCTGGCCAAACATTAGCCTGACCAGCCCGTTCATGACAATGGAGCGGACAACGGGGTTCGAACCCGCGACCCCCACCTTGGCAAGGTGGTGCTCTACCAGCTGAGCCATGTCCGCGTCGCGAGGTAGTATATTACGCCTTTCTACCTCATTGCGCAACCCCTAATCTCATTTTTTTTGATATTAGGGGATATTGCAAGCTAACGGGAAATCGATCCCTGAGGGTAAATAACCATCAGCACGAGAAGGGACACGATGAAAATGATCGCGAAGATGATCGTGATGCGATCAAGGTTCTTCTCGACGATGCTCGTACCCGTCTGCGTGGAGTACACCGAGCTGGCAATCATGTCGGAGATGCCGGTGCCCTTGCCGGAATGCAGAAGAATGAAGATGATCAAGCCAATGCCGGAGATGACCAGCAGAATCAGCATGAGGATGAGCAATGGATTCAAAACGTTACTCTTTTCGTTACTCGATTACTACCTGTTGCGCATCGCGCGCAACCATACGCAAGTTATAGATTATACGGGAAACGGCATAACGAAACAAGGGCTTCCTCCGCCAAATCCTGACCGAGGGAAGCCCCCTACACGAATCGTCCGCAAACTTCGCAAACGAATCAGGCGAGCAGGCTCTTTCCCGTCATCTCGCGAGGAGTCTCAACGCCCATCGCCACCAACATCGTCGGCGCAATGTCGCAAAGCGCGCCCTCCTCGCCCGAAAGGCGAAGACCACGCCCCGAGTAGTCGACGAGCGCAAAGGGGACCGGTGCGGTGGTGTGCGCAGTATGGGGAGAGCCGTCCTCGGCAAGCATCTTGTCTGCGTTACCGTGATCAGCGGTGACGAACGCCACCCCTCCTGCGCGCTTAACAGCGGAAAGCACCTGCTCAACGCCAGCATCAACCGACTCTACGGCAGCGACCGCCGCGGGAATGACGCCCGTGTGCCCCACCATGTCGCAGTTCGCGAAGTTCACGATGTACACATCGGCCTCGCCCCCATCGATTGCCTGCGCCAAATCGCGCGCAACCTCGGGCTCGCTCATCTCCGGCTGCAGATCGTAGGTGGCCACCTTCGGGCTCGCCACGAGCTGGCGCTCCTCCCCCACTTTGGGCTCCTCGCGGCCCCCATTCAGGAAGAACGTAACATGCGCGTACTTCTCGGTCTCCGCGATGTGATATTGGCGAAGGCCCCGCGACGCGAGCACGTCGGCCAAGACGTTGTCGGGGAACTCCTTCGGAAACGCCACAGGCGCGGGGATATCGGGATCGTACTCGGTCAGGCAGACGAAGTTCACCTGCGGGAACACTGGGCGCTCAAACCCATCGAAAGCGGGATCGACGAACGCGCGCGTCAACTCTCGCGCCCGGTCGGGCCTGAAGTTGAAGAAGATGACGCCGTCGCCGTCGCGAACCCCGCGGGGGTCAAGCGCGCACGGAACCAAAAACTCGTCCGTCACGCCATCGGCATATGAGTCTGACACCACGTCGCACGCTCCGCAATCGACGGATGGCATCGCACAAACGACTGCCTCCCACGCCTTTTGCACGCGGTCCCAGCGCTTGTCGCGATCCATCGCGTAATAGCGCCCGCAAATCGACGCGATGCGGACTCTCCGCCCCCATCCTTTCGAGGCGATAAGGCGCTCGAGCTCGGCAACATAGCCCTCACCGCTTGAGGGCGGCACGTCGCGACCATCAAGGAAGCAGTGAACGCGGATGTCCTCAAGACCGCGCGAGACCGCATGCTCGAGGATCGCGAAAAGGTGCTCGTTGCTCGAATGGACGCCGCCATCGGAGAGAAGCCCCATGACATGCAGCGCACGGCCTGGCTCCTTAGACGAATCGAGACACGCGTTGATGACCTCGTTTTCATCGATGGAACCCGTGCGGCACGCGCGGTTGATGCGCGTGAGCTCCTGATGGACGACGCGGCCGGCACCGATGTTCAAGTGGCCTACCTCGGAATTGCCCATCTGGCCCTCCGGCAGGCCGACCGCCTCGCCGGACGCCTGAAGACGCGTGCACTCACCCGCGAACAGCTTATCGAGAAAAGGCGTGCGCGCAAGCGAGATGGCGTTGCCGGGACCTGCGGGCGCAAGCCCGAAGCCATCCATGATAACGAGGCACACGGGAAGCGCGAGACCCTCGCGCGCAGACGAATCGAGAACGCTCATTACCGCATGACCGCCTTCACGAGCTGGATGAAGGAATCGCATTTGAGGCTCGCGCCGCCGATAAGCCCGCCGTCGATATCGGGCTCCGCCACGAGCGCGTCGACGTTTCCGGGGTTCATCGAGCCGCCGTAGAGAATGCGCATGGCCTGGGCCGTTTCCTCGCCAAAGAGCACGGCGAGCTGTGCGCGGATGGCCGCACACACTTCTTCTGCTTGCTCGGGCGTTGCCGTACGGCCGGTGCCGATAGCCCAAATAGGCTCGTAAGCCACGACGCACTTCGCGGCGTCATCCGCATCGACACCCGCAAACGCAGCTTTCACCTGGGCACACACGTACTCATTCGTCGTGCCCTCATCGCGGACGGCGAGCGACTCGCCAACGCATACGATCGGCTTCAAGCGACCGCCCAGAAGCGCGCGCACCTTCCTGTTCACGTCCTCATTCGTCTCGCCGAAAAGCCCGCGGCGCTCCGAATGCCCAACGATGCAATAGTCGCAGCCGCACTCGCGGATCATGGGCACAGACACCTCACCAGTAAACGCACCGGCTTCCTCCCAGTACACGTTCTGGGCGCCGACGAAGATCTTCGTCTTGTCAAACTCGAGCACCGTCTTCACCGGCTTCAAATCGACAAACGGCGGGCAGATGACGACATCGACCTTGTCCCCCCAGTCCTTCCACCAGTTGTTGGAGATCTCCTGGGTGAGCACGACCGCCTCGCCGATGGCGTTGTTCATCTTCCAGTTGCCTGCCATCATAGGTTTTCTTGCCATGGCTTGTCCTTTCCGCGAAAAAGAACGGGGAGACGAAAGCGCGCATCGCGCGCCTTGCCGCCTCCCCTCTTTGCATACCGCCAGTTTAACGCAGCGCCTCGACGCCGGGAAGCGCTTCTCCCTGCACGAGTTCCATACTTGCGCCGCCGCCGGTCGAGATGAAGGTCATCTGGTCAGCAAGGTCGAACTTGTTGACCGCAGCAACCGAATCGCCACCGCCGATGACCGTGTCAGCCTCCTTGTTGGCGGCCACCGCGAGTGCAACCGCCTTCGTACCCGCAGCGAACGCGTCCATCTCGAACACGCCCATAGGGCCGTTCCAGAACACCGTCTGCGCACTGGCGATGGCCTCGGCGCAGAGCTTGGCGGTCTCGGGTCCGACATCGAGGCCCATCATGTCGGCGGGGATGGCATCAACCGAGCAGGTGAGCGTGTTCGCGTCCTCGGCGAACCTGTCGGCGCACACGACGTCGACGGGAAGGAGCAGCTTGCAACCGCGAGCAGCCGCTTTCTCCATCATCTCGCCGGCGCGAGCGACCCACTCGTCTTCCTTAAGCGAGGTGCCGACCTGCTTACCCTCGGCCAAAAGGAATGTGAAGCACATGCCGCCGCCGATGACGAGCGTCTCGCACTTGTCGATGAGGGCGTCGATGACCTTGATCTTGTCGGAGACCTTCGAACCGCCAAGAATGGCGACGAAGGGGCGTTTCGGGTTCTCGAGCATGTCCGTGAGCGTGGACACCTCTCGCTGCATGAGGTAGCCCGCGTATGCCGGCAGAAGCGCCGCGACGCCGGCCGTGGAGGCATGCGCGCGATGGGCAGTGCCGAACGCGTCATTGACGTAGGCGTCACCGAGCTTGGCGAGTTCCTCGCAAAATGCGGGGTCGTTTTTCTTCTCGCGCTTGTCGAAGCGCAGGTTCTCGAGCAGGAGCACGTCCCCCTCGCGAAGCGCCGCCGCCTTCCCCTGCGCATCCTCGCCCACCGTGTCTTTTGCGAACGCGACCGGCTTGCCGAGAAGCTCCGCCAGGCGCAAGGCGGCTGGGCGGAGAGAGAACTTCTCCTCGAAGCCCTCGCCCGACGGACGGCCGAGGTGGCTCATGAGAATGACGCGCGCGCCGTCGCCGACAAGCTTCTCGATGGTCGGCAGCGCCGCTTTGATGCGCGTGTCATCGGTCACGACGCCGTCGGATACGGGAACGTTGAAATCAACGCGCACGAGAACGCGCTTGCCACGCGCATCAAGCTCGTCGATAGTCTTGATTGATGCCATTGAGTCTCCTCTTTCAACAAAGAAACGGGCGGCAAGAAGCCGCCCGATCATGCGTAATTCAGATTACAGAAGAATCTTGACCAGGTCCTTCACGCGGTTCGAGTAGCCCCACTCGTTGTCGTACCAGGATACGACCTTCACGAGGTTGGACTTGCCCCCCATGACCATGGTAAGTCCGCTGTCGAAGATGGAAGAATGGTCGTTGCCCACGATGTCAATGGACACGATCGGGTCCTCGGTGTATTCGAGGATGCCGGCAAGCTCGCCCTCGGCGGCTTTCTTCATCGCGGCGTTAATTTCCTCGGCCGTGACCTCGCGATCAAGCTCGACGGTCAGATCGACCATCGATCCGTCGGGGGTTGGGACGCGCGTGGCGAAGCCGTCGAGCTTGCCCTTGAGCTCAGGAAGCACGAGGGCAACTGCGCGGGCAGCGCCCGTGGTGGTCGGAATCATCGACATGGCTGCGGCGCGGGCGCGGCGCAGGTCCTTATGCGGAAGGTCGAGGATCTTCTGGTCGTTGGTATAGGAATGGATGGTATTCATGTAGCCGCGCTTGATGCCGAAGTTCTCCATGAGAACCTTCGCGACCGGTGCCAGGCAGTTGGTCGTGCAGGAAGCGTTGGAGATGATGTTGTGCTTCTCGGCGTCGTACTCGCCGTCGTTCACGCCCATGACGATGGTGGCGTCCTCGCCCTTCGCCGGGCACGTGATGACAACCTTCTTCGCGCCGGCCTTGATGTGAGCGCTTGCGAGCTCGCCGGTCTTGAAGATGCCCGTGGATTCCACGACGACCTCCACGCCCAGCTCGCCCCAGGGAAGGTTATTGGGGTCGCGCTCGGAAAGGACCTTCACGGCATAGCCATCGGCAATAAAGCCGTCTTCGGTGACCTCAACCGTGTCAAAGGCACGTCCATGAACGGAATCGTACTTGAGCAGATGCGCCATCGTGGGGATGTCACCCAAGTCGTTCACGGCGACAACCTCGATCGCGGGATCTTTCACCATCGCGCGGAACGCCAGGCGTCCGATGCGACCGAAACCGTTGATGCCTACCTTGATTGCCATGCAAATCTCCTTTCGAAGGATTACTTTCCTTGACGCACAGAGTCAGTCTAGCCGACCTTGCGCGAATGCATGCCGTCTTCGGGCGAATTGCCTGCGGAACCGCTACCCTTTTCGGTTTGCGGCTTCGCGCGCAAGCTGCTCGATGCGCCGAATGCGATGATAGACCGCCGATTTGGAGAGCGGCGGGTTCGCGCGCTCGCCGAGCTCCTTGATGCTCGCGTCGGGAAAGCTCACGCGCAGGCGGATGAACTCCTGCAGCGCAGGCGGCAGGTTCTCCATGCCGTGCGCCTCGAGCACCGTGCGGATGGCAAAGAGCTGGTCGACCGCCGCGGACGACGATTTCGCCTGGTTCGCTATCTCGGCGTTCGTCATGCGGTTCACGTCATTGCGCACGCTCTTCACGACGCGCTCCTGTTCAAGCCGCAGCGCACATTGATGGGCACCGACGAACGCGAGGAACTCGAGAATTGCGTTTCCCGACTTCAGGTACACCATATACGAGCTGCGGCGCTGCATGATGCGCGCTTTGATCCCCTTGTCGGCGAGCAGGGCCACAAGCCCCTCGGCGAGGGACTCGGACTCGACGGTGATCTCGAAATGGAAGTCGCCGCGCGGGTTCGCGATGAAACCGCTGCCCAAAAACGCGCCGCGCACGTAGGCTGCGGCACAGCACTGCTTGGCCACGATGTCGGGACGAATGCCAACCTCCAGGCCGCCTTCCTTGGTGATGACGCCCAAATCGAGCAATGATTTGGGCAGATGGGGCTGCGCGGGAACCTCGATCAGGTAGTTTGGCGTCTTATGAAGCACGCTGCGGCGCACGGTGAGCTCGGTTCGCAGCTGGTAGATGCCGTGCAAAAGCTTGATCACGAGGCGCGCGACGCTCGGCACATCCGTGGCGATTTCAACGCGATAGCGCCCGGGACCGGAGACGAACAGCGTTCCCTCGATACGCACGAGCGCGGCGAGCGTTGCCTTCCCGCAATGCGAGCACTCGGGCAGAACGCGCGCGAGCTCGTCTTTTACTTCCGCCGTGAACGACATAGTTTGAGCACCCCCCAAAGCGCTTCCCGAAAAGCCTCCGGATCATGCCAGGTCGGACGTTCGTGGTCGACCAGGTCGCGAACGATAACGCGCGGGCCTTGGGCCTGGATGGCCATAACGTCGTCGTAGGCGACCGCGACCGAGTGGATACCCGCGGACTCCTGGGGGTCAGCCGCCGAAGGGGCGAAGGTGTTCTGGTCAGGCGAAAGCGGACGCGACGAATGCACAAGCACGTAATCGAGAAGGCCACGCATGCCGTGGTCGAGCAACGCCTCAACGTGCTCGCGGGCGCTCAGACGGAGCGTCTCGCCCTGCACGTCGGCTAGTCCGCAAACGAACACCGTGGTGCCCTTCGATTCGCGGATGGCCTCGACGACGCCCGGAACGAGCAGGTTCGGGATGATCGACGTGAAAAGCGAGCCGGGGCCGAGCACGATAAGGTCAGCCGCGCGAATGGCCTCGAGCGCCGGGGCATAGGGCTCGATCGAACCCTGACCTCGAAGAATCACGCGCGAGAGCGCGATGTCGGAATGGCACGCAACCGCCTGGCCCTCGAGCAGCTCCCCGCCACGCGTCTTCGCAGCAAGCGTGACGTGGGTCAGCGTCGAGGGGTACACATGTCCCCGCGCGTCGAGCATGCGCTCGCACACTGAGATTGCCTCGGGGAACGACCCGCACGCATCCTCGAGCGCGACCAGCATCAAGTTCCCAAGCGAATGGTTGTTCGCGATGGGGAAACGGTACTTGAACGCGCGGGTGAGCGGGTCTTTCGGGTCGGCTGCCATCGCGAGGATACACTTGCGCACATCGCCCGGAGGCGTCACGTCCGCCTCCTCGCGCAAAAGACCGGTCGAGCCGCCGTCGTCTGCCATGGCCACTACGGCGCTCGTCTCGACATCGAGGGAGAGAAGAGTTCGGATGGAAACCGGCGCGCCCGTGCCGCCGCCGATGACGACAGCGTGGAGCTTGTCGCCGTGAGGGGCATGTACCGCTCGAGGTAAGGGCAAATCGCGCAGCGCCGCAAAGGCCGCAGTCGCCGAGGGGTCTTGGATGAAGGGACGATTCTTCTTCATACAACTACTCCTGGGCGGCGCGGGGCGCGAGCTTCAGGTCGCGGTGAGCAACCGAGACGCGGTAACCGTTCGATTTGAGGTAGTCGCCCGTCGATTCGGCGATAGCGACGCTTCGATGCTGCCCGCCCGTGCAGCCGATGGCGATGGCGAGCTGCTGCTTGCCTTCGGCGACATATCCAGGCATGACGCAGTCGAGCAGCGCGCGCCAGCGCTTCACGAACTCGACGGTTTCCTCACGATACATCACGAAATCGCGAACAGGAGCATCAAGACCTGTGAGGAAGCGCAGGTCAGGATCGTAATAAGGGTTCGGAAGGAAGCGCACGTCCATGACGAGGTCGGCGTCGGTGGGGGCGCCGTGCTTGAAGCCGAACGAGTACACCGTGACCGCCAGGCCGCGACGCTCGTTTCCGCGGGCAAAGATCGAGCGGATGGTTTCGCGCAACTGCTGCGGGAGCATGTCGGTGGTGTCGACGACGTGGTGCGCCATCTCGCGCAGATCGTAGAGCATCTGACGCTCGCGCTCGATGCCCTGCGCAATGGTGGTGCCGTCGGTGCACAGCGGGTGGCGGCGACGCGAGGACTTGTAACGAGCGACGAGCTTGTCGTCCGCAGCGTCGAGGAACAGCACGCACACGTCGATTCCCTCACGCTCGAGCTTCTCGACCTCGCCCTTCAGATTGGGAAAGAAATCGCGGTTGCGCGCGTCGCACACCACAGCGAGGCGTCGGCTCGCATCGGGCTGGCCGGGCATGCCCTTGAGCGCGAGCAGGTTCCCAATAAGGCTCGCCGGCAGGTTGTCGACGCAGAAGAAGCCCAGGTCCTCGAAGACGTGCATCGCCTCGGTGCGCCCGGCACCGCTCATGCCCGTGACGATGACAATCTCGGGCATATCCTCGAGCGCGATCGTATCCTTTTCGAAAGACCTCTCAGCGCCGTCCTCGTACTCGTCCTCGGGAATCTCCTCGCGTTTCTCATGCCGTGCATCCATGGTGTGCAACCCCCTACTCGCCGCCAACGACCAGTTCATCTTTTCGCTCGCTATTATACTGCTCGATCACCTTGTGGAGCTCCTCGGCGACCTCGTCGGGCACCACATGGGCCTCCTTGATCTCCGCCAAGCTCGCCGCCTTGAGATTCTTGAAGGATTTGAAATGCTTGAGCAGGGCTTTCTTGCGAACAGGACCCAAGCCTGCGACCTCATCCAAGATGCTTGCCGTCATGCCCTTACCGCGGAGCTCGCGGTGGAAGGTGATAGCGAACCGGTGGGCCTCGTCGCGCACCTGCTTCACGAGGTAGAGCGACGCCGACCCCGAGGGCAAAACGACCGGACCCGTGTCCTGCCAGGGGACGAAGAGCTCCTCGTCGCGCTTCGCCAAGCCGCACAGCGCGATGTCATCGATTCCCATCTGGTCGAACATCTCCATAACGGCCGACAGCTGCGGCTTGCCGCCATCGAGGATGATGAGGTCGGGCTTGCTGCCGAAGCGCTCGTCGGCCATACGCTCGGCGCAGTAGCGACGGCTCATCACCTCCTGCATCGAGAGGAAGTCGTTCGCCTCATCGAGCGGCGTCTTGATCTTGAAGCGGCGGTACTGATTCTTGTCGGGCTTGCCACCCGTGAACACAACCATCGACGCGACCGTATAGGATCCGTGAATCGTCGAGATGTCGAAGCACTCGATGCGCATGGGCGGCGCGTCGAGCGCGAGCGCGCTCTCGAGCTGCAGCAGCGCATCGTTCACGCGTTTGTCCTCGTAGTTCGTGCGCACCTTGTAGCGCATGAGCGTGTGCTTCGCGTTCGTCTCCGCCATGTCGACAAGCGCCGCCTTCTCCCCCTTCTGCGGAGCCGAGAAGCGCACTTTCGCCCCGTGCGCACTCGCAAGCTTCTCGGTGAGCCACGTCTCCATCGACTCTTCGTCCTCGGGCAACTCCCGTACGATGACCTCGTGGGGAATGGAAGTGGTCGTGTCGTAGTAGCGCAACAGGAAGTTGTGGAGAAGGTCCTGGTCGGGAACGTCGCGCCCGCGGTTCAAGACGAACTCGTTGGAGTTGATGATGCGCCCCTCGCGGATGACGAGCACGTGCGCGCCCGCGATCGTCTCCTCGCGGAAAAGGCCCACGACGTCGGCGTTCAGGTTGTGGGCGGACACCGCATGCTGCTTGTCGGTGAGCGAGTTGATGGTGTCGATGCGCGCCTTGATTCGGGCGGCGCGCTCGAAGTCGAGATCGGCCGCTGCGTCGGCCATCTCGGCCGAGAGCTCGTCGAGGAACTCCCGGTGCTGCCCCGCGAGGAAGCGCTCGATGCGGCGCACGTTCACGGCGTACTCCTCGGGGGTGATGCGCCCGCAGCATGCGCCGGGGCCTAAGCCCACATGGCAATCGAAGCAGGGGCGCACGTCGGATTTCATCATCGCGAGCGGATCGTTCTCAAGGCAGCGCGAGAGATTCCGCCAATCGGCGCACGACGTCGCGCACAGGGGAACGACACGCCGCGCAATGTCGACCATGCGGCGGGCCGCGCGCGAATCAGTGTAGGGTCCGAAGTAGCGCGTGTCGGGCTTGTGCTTCTCACGCGTGTACTTGATGGCGGGGAACACGTCGCCTTTCGTGAGCGCGATGAACGGGTAGGACTTGTCGTCCTTGAAGTCGGCGTTGAAGAACGGAGCGTACTGGTTGATCAGGTTCTTCTCAAGGACGAGCGACTCATGCTCGTTGCCGACGACGATGTACTCGAACGAGTCAATCTGGTCGACGAGCAGCGGAATCTTCGCGCGGTCGTCCTGGAAGTTCACGTACTGGCGCATGCGGGCGCGCAGCTGCTTCGCCTTGCCCACGTAGATGACCTGACCGTCCTTGTCCTTCCAGAGGTAGACGCCGGGCAGGGTCGGCACAGCATCGAGACCACGCTTTATGCGCGCAATCTTCTCTGCTTGGGTTTCTTTCACGTTGCTCTCTTCCATACCACAAAGTGTAGCAAATGCGCGCGGCGGCATGAGCCCGCCCGACTTTTCGCTACACACTCAGCGTTTCCCTAGGCGTCGCCCGCATCGAGCTTCGCCCGAAACGAGATGGCGCGCGGCGTATCGAGCGAGTCGAAATGCACGATGTAGGCACGCTTCTCCTCGTCGAGTCGCTCGATAACGCCCCGTCCGAACACCTTGTGGAGCACGCAGTCGCCCGGCGAGAAGCGCGCGTCGGCCGCCAAACCTGCCATCCATTTGTCGCTTGCGGCATACGCTGCCCGCGCACAGGATAGCTCCTCGTCGCTCGGCTTGTTCGAGAACTGCAGAGCGCTATGATCGATATCGAGCAAGAAGCGCGACGGATGGCGCGGCGAACCCTCGTGCGAGAAGCCCGCCGCCTCGGTAAGATAGAGCCCGTCCCGCGCTCGGGTCACCGCGACGAACGCAAGCCTGCGCTCCTCCTCCATGCCCTCAAGCGTTTTCGTCTTGCGCGACGGGAGCACACCCTCGGAAAGCGAGCACAGAAAGACATGCGGGAACTCCAAGCCCTTGGCGGCATGGATGGTCATCAGGCGCACCTTGTCCTGAGCTTCATCGAGCGCATCGGCATTGGTGAGCAGCGCCACATGGGAAAGGTAATGCTCGAGCGTCACCTCCTCCCCGCAACTGTTCTCGAACTCGTAGATCGACTGCTTGAGCTCCGCCACATTGTCGAGCCGCTCCTGGCTTCCCTCCGTGCGAAGCGCCTGTTCATAGCCGCTTTCATTGATGAGAGCCGCAAGCACCTCCGACACTGGCCTGCCCTCGAACGATCCGCGGAACTTGCGTACGAGCGCCACGAGCTGCTTCGCCTTGGTGCGCTTGAATATCTCGTCCTCAATCGTATGCTCGAGCGCCTGGAAAAGCGAGCACGCGTGCGCCTCGGCGTAATCCTTGAGAAACGCCATGCGGCGCTGCCCGAGATTGCGCTTGGGAACGTTTGCCACACGCGTGAAGGAGAGGTCATCCTGATACGCGACAAGCCGCAGGTAAGCGAGGGAATCCTTGATTTCCTTGCGCCCGTAGAACGGCACGCCCGAATACACCGCATGCGGGATCCCGGCCTTAAGAAACGCCTCCTCCACCGGACGCGATGCGTAGTGCACGCGGTAGAGCACCGCCATATCGCGATAACGTATGCCCCCATCATGGAGCGCACGCACCCCTTCGGCAATCCATTTCGCCTCGTCGTCGGAGGTTTTCGCGTGATGCCACACCGTAGGCCCGTGTTGGGTGCGACAAGCGCAAAGATCCTTAGGGATGCGCTGGCGATTCTTCTCGATGAGCGAGTTCGCCACTGCGATGACTTCGGGGGTCGAGCGGTAGTTCTCGAGCATCATGATGGTGCGCGTGTCTGGGAACGCCTTGTTGAAATCAAGAAGGAAGCGTACGTCAGCGCCGCGCCAGGTGTAGATGGTCTGGTCGGGGTCGCCCACCACAAACAGGTTTTTATGGTAGCCGACGAGCACGCTCATGAGCTCGTACTGCAACTTGTCGATGTCTTGGAACTCGTCGACCATGACGTATTCCAGGCGCTTCTGCCATTTCAGCCTGATGTCAGGGTGCTGATCGAAGATGTAGTGCACGACGACAATAAGGTCGTTGTAGTCGAAGGCAAAGCACTTCTTCTCTTGATAGAGATACCCGTAGAAGATGATGTCGCGCACATCAGTTGCCTGCTCGTACTTTTCGCGCAGGGAGGCGAGCGGCATGGCAAGCAGGTCGTGATAGTAATCGGGCCGTTCCTTGAGCTTCATGATCTCGATCATGTCGCGCGCGCGACCGAACGTCATATCACGCAGCGTGAGCCCCCGCTCGTCGTAGATGGTTTGAAGCATCTGATCGATATCGGCGTTGTCGAGCACGAGAAAGCTCTTCGGGTATTGAACGGCGTGCGAATCCTCTTGCAGCACCGAGACGCAGAAACCGTGGAAGGTGTTGATGAAGCCCGTGTCGTTGTCGCCGGTGAGCGCGCGGATGCGATGGCGCATCTCGTTAGCGGCCTTATTGGTGAAGGTGACGCACAGGATGTTTCCAGGCATGATGCCGAGGTCGTTCACCAGGTATGCAAAGCGTTCCGTAAGGGCGCGCGTCTTGCCCGTTCCCGCGCCGGCGATGACGCGCACGTAGCCCTCCGTCGCAGTAACGGCCTCAAGCTGTGCGGCATTGAGAGTTGGAGCCGCATCGCCGGGAAGCGCAGCCCGAGCACGCGGGTCGCCCGCATCATCCGCCTCCGCGTCGAGGCCCGAGCCGCTGCCCGCCAGTTCCCCACCAAGCCGCGAGGAGATCAGGTATGTAATATCCTTGTGTTCCATGCGACCAGTCTATCAGATACGAACATATGTTCCAAGTATTACGCAGCAAATTGCACGAAAGATGGCGATGTAAGCCTCAGGTCCGCCCCGCCTTTCCCGTCGATAAAGCCTCAGGAGTCGCAGGCTCGGCGCTACTCGACGGCCGCCTCGTCTTCTAAGCCTTTGCCCAGCTTGCCCGCCTCTTTTGTTTCCTTCGCCTCGGCTAGTTCCGCGAACATCGTCTTCATCGTTGGATTGTTCCTAGTCAGACGCTTAATGGTGAGGTCTTGCGCCTTGTTGTTCGCCAAGCGCAGGTTGTTCTCCGACGACAGCAGCGCATCCTTGGTTTTCTGCAGATGCGTGATAGTCTTGTCGATCTCCTCGATGGCGGTTTGGAACTTGCGGCTCGCGAGGTCGTAGTTGCGCCCGAACTTCGTCTTGAAGTCCTCCATCTGCTCCTCGAAGTGCGTGATGTCGATGTTCTGGTTGCGCACCTCGGCGAGCTCGGCCTTGTAGGATAGCGCCGAAAGCGAGGCATTGCGTAGGATGCCGATAATAGGGATGAAGAACTGCGGGCGGATGACGTACATCTTCTCGTAACGGTAGCTCATGTCGACGATACCCTCGTTGTAGAGCTCGTTTTCTGGCTCGAGCATCGTCACGAGCACCGCGTACTCGCAGTTCTTCTTCTTGCGATCGGAGTCGAGTTTCTTCAGGAAGTCCTCGTTTTTGTGCTTGTGCGTGCTGTCGTCGCTCTCGTTTTTCATCTCGAACATGATGGAGACGACCTCGTTGCCCTCGTCGTCCGCCTCCCGGAACACGAAATCGCCCTTCGTACCATCGACCACGTCGTTGTCCTTCTCGAAGTACGCCTTCGGGAAGGCGGCGGCGCGCATCTTGTTGAACTCGATCTCGCAGTGCTGCTCGAGCGACTCGCCCACCATCTTGGTGGAAAGACGGGCCTTCATCTCCTTGTAGCGGGCGATTTCCTCTTCCTTGTAGGCGATGAGCTCGTCTTTTGCGCGAAGCTTGGTCGCCATTTCCTCGCGCAGCGCGCTTACCTTCTGCTCGCCTTCGGCGGCCTTGAGCTTCACCTGCGCAGCAAGGTCGTCGCGCTCGCGCTCAACCTGCGTTCGCGCCTGCGTGACGGCGAGCTCCTTTTCGGTCGCGAAGGTCGTCTTTTGGGCTTCGAGCTTCTGCGTAAGCTCGGCGATCTTCGCATCGCGGGAGGCGGTCGCATCAGCCAAGGCTCGCTTATGGTCGGCCTCGGTCACGCGCGCATCGGATGTGCGCTCGTCAGCAAGGCGCGCGAGCTTCGACTTGAGCTCGGCGATTTCGGCGTCTTTGCTCGCGGTAACTTTGGAGAGTGCCGCAACCTGCTCGGCCTGCGCCGCACGGGAAGCCGCGTCGTTTTCCCGTTTGATCGCGGCGAGGTTCTGGGTCAGCTTCGCGATTTCCGCATCGCGGGAAGCAATCTCGTCGCGCGCCTCCCCGCGCGCCTTTTCGCCCGCAAGCGCCACCGCCTGTTCACGCTGTTCGGCGAAAAGTTTCTCGCGACGCTCGATTTCCCGATTGAACTCCGCGTCGCGCACCTGCTTCACGATGTCCGCAAAGCCCGACTCGTCCACCTGAAACACCGTCCCACAATGTGGACACTTAATCTCATTCATAGGAACCTCCCCGTAACGACTTTTGGAGCTTAACCTTACTTCAATTAGCGACGAGTTTAACGGAACCTAATTTGAAGATTTAGATTGATAAAGAACCCACCATCTTCTTCGTAAACGCTCCCGAAGCCGTGCCTTGAGGTCGACGCCGTCTCAAACTTCGTGCTTTCGAGCAAGTAATCCTCGAACATATCCCTGTTGTAAATATGAAATGCCAGAACCTTGCCGTCATCGCGAACAATGACATAGCCGCCTGTTGCATCGTCGCGCCCACTCCATTCTTTCGCAGGCGTCATACCCAGGGCTGATGCACAGAGGAACTTTTTGAACTTGTACTCATACATTCCCGAGCCCATACCGAAGGTGTCTTCGCGCTCCATTGACTCGACAATTTGCGAACACATTACGCCCTCACCCGAGTAATATCGCAACACCGCGTTTGCCATCAACTGCGGAAAGAAGCTATCAATCAATCGCATATTTCGGTCAAAAGTTGAATGAGCGACGCGCTCGAAGACGAGCTCGCATTCAGTCCTCAATAGAGAAATGCGGTCTTTAAGCTTGGTCGATGTATTAATCGCATTGACCTGCTCCATAATTTCTTGACTACAGCCGCGGATTCTGAAGACGAAATTAGTAGTCGCTCCCGCATTGAGCAGAGTCGGGGGATTACCAAGCTCCGACTTGATGCTCCACCCGCAAATCGGGTTGAAGCCGGTATGCACATCGTGGATTTGAAGCACTATGTCCGATTTATCTTTCGATGGAGCTTTAAGAGTATGCAGCCCAAGTTCGTCCATAAACTCCTCGGTCAGAGGAACGGCAAAAGCCCCCTTGGTATGGCTGGAAACTATCTCACGGTAGAGACTTTCGGCCTCATTGGAGACCTTTAGACTTTCAACCTGAGCGATATCTTCACCATTGTCAAGTTTAGCCTGAACCAAATCCCCGGCATAGTAGCTGATGCGCGGAGAGTTTTTCTCTTCCCTAATAATTCTCACAACTGGAATTGCCGGCTCATCGTTAAGCACATTGAGATTGGCATCGGCTGGCTCGATCTCGCCGTCGGCGAGAATACGCAAGAAAGCGTAAACCTCACTCCACTCGCCCCTGTTCCCCTTGAGCATCGAGCACCTCCTTAATCCTTACGGCAATGGCTTTGATAACTGGCACTGTCACGGAATTACCAAACTGCTTGTAAAGCTGAGTGTCCGACAGCGTTAGCTTGTAGGTGTCTGGGAAACCCTGCAAACGTGCCCATTCGCGGGGGGTCATTTTCCGGATGTCTTCCGTATTGATATGTCCCTTGATACGCGTCACGGGCACCATGGAGTGCTCACGGTGATCGACAATCAAATTGCGCTCTCGCCCCATGCCGCCGCAAACGATAGCACCCGCAATATCATCAAGGTCCCTAATCTCGTAACCAAATCCATGGCCAAGCGCCTCATGATGAGCCCGATGCCGTCGAAGCGTCTCCATATAAGTGTCCGAAAGATAGTACTTCGGGCTAATCGGAGCTTCCTCCATAATGTCTCGAATTACCTTTTTTCGACCAGCGTGCGTGGGAAATATAAATTCACGAGGAGCAATGTCTTCCCTAAACGCGACGATGTAAATGCGCTCACGATTTTGGGGAACTCCAAAATTCTTCGAATTAAGAACCTTGTAAAAAGGCACATATCCGTCTTCTTCCAATGCGCCCAAAATGGTTTTGAACGTGCGCCCTTTATCGTGGATAGGCAACCCCTTCACGTTTTCGCAAAAGATAACCTTCGGTTTGTTGAGCCTGTCGGTGCAAATTCGCAACGTATCAAAAAAGAGTGTTCCGCGTGCTCGGCCTTTATAGTCGTCTTCGAAGCCTTTGCGGCGCCCCGCCAAGCTGAAAGCTTGGCAGGGAAAACCTGCGAGGCAGATGTCGAAATCGGGAACTTCCGAAGCGTTAATATTCGTAATATCGCCAGCAATTTCAAAAGCATCATTAAAATTCGCGCGGTATGTCTTGCAAGCAGGCTCATCAAATTCGCTTGCAAAAACTGTCTCTACGTCATCACCAAACGCCTGGTCAAAGCCCATGCGGATTCCACCGATACCAGCAAATAAGTCAATAGCTTTATATACCGTCATTTTTCTCCTACAACGATATAGAACTCTCAAAGGAATCTCGAATTCTATCATGCTTTTCGGCCTTAATTATACTCACAAGGCTGTGCGAGAAATCAGCGCATGACGAGACACACTACAACGGGACAACACATGAGCTCAACTTAACCCGTTTTATCGTAATCACAAACTCATACCACCGATAACTATAAGTATCCAAATGCGAGCGGGGGCCTTGCTTTGAAGGCCCCCGCTGTCGGCATCGTTCGCTCTCTTCGTTCGCTATTGCTGCGCGTCCCAGATGGCTCCCGTCTTGTGCCAATTATTGAAGTCGGTGGCCCAGCCGGTGATGTCGTATTCCACGATGGAGACGTCGTTCTTACCGTCGCTCGTCGTCGTGTAGAACTTACGCACGCGGTTGTCGAACGGCACCTGTGCGAGCGTCTCACCGTACTTGGACGAGTCGCCGCCAACAGCCTGAATAATAGTCGGCTGCACGTTCACGTGCGCGACAGGCGTCGACACCGTCTTAATCGGCTGCGCGTCCGCCTCTGCCGATTGCGCCGGCTTGTAGAACATGATCGCGTTCGACGAGGAATCCCAATCCTCGTAGATGCCCCAATCGCCGTGGTCGCTCGTCACAAGAATCGCGGTGTTGTCGTAGAGCCCCATGTCCTTCAGCTGGCGGATGTACTCGGAAAGCATCTTCAAGCTACCGCGAATCTGACGGATCGCGTCGGAGTTATCCGTGCCGATGTCGTTGCCGTTCTCGTCGAGATTGAACGGATAGTGGCCGCCGAGCAAATGGATGAAGCGGAAAGCACCCGTCTCGCCGTCGTCAGTCGCGGAAAGCTTCGTCGTCTTGAGCTTGTCGTAATAGGCCCCGTCGTTCATCGTGTACAGGGTGCTCTGCTGCACCTCCCCATCGTCGCTTTCCACCTGCAGCGTCATGCCGTTGTTGACCTCGTCGGTGTAGAACCAGAAATACGGTTTGAACGCCCACGGTAAGTCTCGGTACATCGCGCACTTCCACAACGTGAAGAGAGTGCCCTCCTGGTCGAGCAGCGAGGGGGAATCCTCTTGGTTCATGGGGTGGTAATTCATGGTGAGGCCCGCCACGTGGCGCTGCACGTCCTCGCTCGAATATTCGGTTCCAAACGTGTCGGTGTAGATGCCCATGCTGTAGCCGGCGTTGTGAATGTCGTCGAGGTACGTGCTGCGCTCATAGCGCGTAGCGAGATACTGCGAGAAGAGCTCGCCCTGCTGCGGCAGCTGGCCGGTCAAGAGGAACGGCACGCCGTAGCGCGTGGGAACCATGGAGCCCGCAACATTGTTGTACCAGGTGAAACCCGTCCAGTCGTTGAATTCCTCCGGATGCTCCTGCATAATCTGGGACATCTGCTTCGTGTCAGTGAAATCGAGCACGAAGACGATGACGTTGCTTTTCTCGGAAACGGTGAACAGGCCGTCCTCAGTCATGCGCAAGTCGGCGACGTTCACCTGATCAGGCTCTTTCGTGGCCGCCTCGAATGCGCCCGATGCGAACAGACTACCCACGCCGACTCCCTGCACGATGATGAGCGCAAGGGAAAGCGCAACCGCGCCGCCGCGCGCGAGGCTCGTCTTCAAATGTCCCACAACAAGGGGGATCGCCACGATGATGATCCACACCACGGTGCTCACCAGCATGATTGACGTGTAATCACCCCAGTTCACCGACTTGCCGTCCGCGGTGGGCAGCTCGGAGTTCAACAGGAGCACCTGAACATAGGCGGCAACGCCGAGCGCGAACAGGAAGAGCAGCACAATATCGAACGCCCTGCCGCGCAGAAGCGACACGGCAAGCGCGAGAACCACCGCAACCACAACGCCTGCAACTGCGAAGATCGGCCAGATGTCGGAGAGGCCGAACACAAGATCGGCTCCAGCGCCGGCAACGATTTCATACGGCGGAACCACGAGCAGGGTAAACGAGAAGAACGCGCACACGATGAGCGCGCAAACCACGCGCACGCCCCATTTTGCGCGAGGATAATCGTCAGATGCGCGTCCCTTTCGGGAAGCCTTCTTCGAAGACATCGACTCTGCGTCGGCGGCAATCTCGCCAGGCGCGAGGATGGGCTTGCCGTCCTTGTCGAGCCTGTGGACCGGCGCCTCCACCACCTTGCCGGCATTCTCGTCGATTTTGAGCATCTTGAAGAGCATCTTGCGCGTACGGCGAAGCGCCACACCGAGCACGGCCGAAAGCGCGACCGCGACGCCGGCGAGCGCCTGGATCGTGTAGGTCATGACCGAAGGGTCGACATACGCGTAGGCGGGCGTTATCCATGCAAGCGAAAGTACACCTGCGACCAGCGCAAACGAAAAGACGTCGAACGCGCCCACAATAAGACGATTACGCTTCATGGCGGCCCGCCTTCCTCGCATGCACCCCACGCGCTTCGCTGCCGTCGTGCTTTCCCATGCGCTCCCCCTCATCGTGCGACGCCGCTTCGGCATCGGCCGCCGCGCGCTCACCCGCGGCAAGCGAATCGTCGGACACACCGCCGTCGCGCTTGGATTCCTGAATGTCTATCATGCGATCGAGCAGGTAGCACCCAGCCACTTCCCCACCATGCCCGACGTTGAAGATGAAGCTGTCGAGCACCTTGTTGATACGGTCGCTCCACGCGTAGCGCTTCGCGAGCATCTCCTCGGCCACATCGCCGAAGGTGGCCGCGTCCTCGGGACGGATCGACACGCCGACCTCGCTGCGCAGCGCGATGTCGGTCGGCTCGATGCCAAGTTCCTTCCAGCCGGGGTTGCCCACCTTCATCGGGGTGTCAATGAAGATGGCAGGTTTGCGCGTCGAGAAGCAGAACTCGCAGAAGATCGACGACCAGTCGGTCACGAGAATGTCGGAGGTGAAGACGGTCTTGTTCGAGCTGAAGTCGTGCTCGAAGTACAAATCGGACTCGGGGACGTCTGCCCAGCGAGCCAAAAGGGCGTTCCACCTGGCAGAATAGCGCTTCGTGTATTCGGGGTGTGGGCGCACGATGACGCGCATGCCGCGCCCGAGCACGCTTTTCAGCATGTCGTCGATGCAGGTGTCGAGGATGTTGCCCTCCTGCCACGACGGCGCAATAAGCACCACATCCCGCCGTGACGGGTCGCGCTCGACCGCAGCAGCGGCGAGCTCGTATTCGGCAATCTCGCGATCGAGCAGGTCGTAGCCGCATTCCACAAGGTTTTTGCGCTTGGTGCCGTAGAGCTCCTCGGCACGGCGCAACTCGCGCACCTGATGGGGGCCCGCGCACAGCACCGTGTCGTAGTGGTCGTAGGCGCCCTTCTGGGGCGTGAGATGAGTCGACGTCATGTGGTGGAACATGAACACGTACTCGATGTCCTTGCGGATATAGGAACGCTTGATGTAGTAGTTCTCCAAGTCCTCGAGCGTGGACACGACCAGATCGGCGTCCATCTTCATCATGAGCGTGATGATCTTGCGCTGCCCGATGTAATAGGGCTTCAGGCGAGGCTCGGCCTCGGCCAGCTTGAACACCTGGTCATTGGGGTCGTTCGTCACGTAGTGGATGTCGGCATCAGAATGCGCGAGCAGCCACTCAATCGCGCCCTGGAAGTACTTATAGAAGCCACTTCCCTCGGAATAGAAGACGATGTGCTTACCGACGATCTTGAAGAAACGCTTGTAGTCGGCCTTCTCGCGCTTGGCAAGCGGGTCGCGCTCGTACCATTTCTTCTTGGGGCCCGAGAAGTTCTCGAGCTCCTCAAGCTCAGCGCGGCTTGCCTCGAGGTCCTCGTAGTCGATGTATTTCGCAGGCTTCACCAGGACGTTCGCGAGCGCCTGGATGGCGATGGAGGTCAGGTTCGAGCACACCCAGTAGAAGCCCATGCCCGTGGCGACGAACACGCCCAAGATGAACGAAAGGCCGATGGACAGGCCGTTCGTCATGTTCTTCTCCGCACGCGACTGCTCGCGCTGCAGCGGGTTGATGCGGTTCTGCGCGAAGCCCATGATAATGGCGGAAAGCCCCGCGAAAAGCGGCATGATCCACGCCGCGCCGCCATCCTCGAAGGGAATCTGACCCAAAAACTCAGTGCCCGGCGCGCCGCCGTCGGTGATCGTATGGATAACGTCGACCAGGCCGAACAGGATGATGATCTGTACAGCAAGCGGAATCAGGGAGAGCATCGGGTGGTAATGCTGCTCCTTGTAGAGCTTGTTCTGCTCCTCGCCGATCGTCTCGCGGTCGCCGTAGTACTTCACTTTCAGGCGATTCAAGGCAGGCATAAGCTGCACCATGACGATCGAGTTCTTCTGGCACCAAAGCGACATCGGGATGAGGATGATCTTCACGATGATGGTGAACAGCAGGATGGCTATCCACCAATTGCCGCTTATCGCGTAACAGGGCTGCAAGATAAGCGAGAGCAGCCATGCAAGTGCTTCCATGCGAGCAAGTCCTTTCGCATCGCGCGCTGCGAGCGCGATGAAGTGAAATCGAGGCAAAACTGAGGTAAAAACGCAGAATTAGAATAGTACTACAAATCATGCCGCATGAGCGCCCAATCACGTACTGGGGCGTACTAAATCCGTATACACTCCGTTCGGCTCGATTCGACGATTCCCTTCGGAGGTGCGACGATGTCCTTCCTCCGATGATGCAACGTCAGTCCCCCTCCAAGATGTCGCCGCTACCGTTTATGGAGGAGAAACGCGATTGGCTGCGACCATTGTTTCTATCATGTTAATTAGAGGCAACGGAGCCGTTGCGCAAACTTATAATGGCCGCGGTTGGGAACACGTAAACCCCGAGGAGGTTACATGAGTTACGTCCAGAGAATTATCGACCAAGTTAAGGCGAAGGACCCCGATCAGCCCGAGTTCATCCAGGCCGTCACCGAGGTCATGAGCACTCTCGAACCGGTCATCGAGGCGCATCCGGAATACGAGGAAGCAAAGATTCTCGAGCGCATCGTCGAGCCCGAGCGCATCATCCAGTTCCGCGTTCCGTGGGTTGACGACAAGGGTGAAGTCCAGGTCAACCGCGGCTTCCGCGTCGAGTACAACTCCGCAATCGGCCCCTACAAGGGCGGCCTGCGCTTCAACCCCACGGTTTATCTGGGCATGTTGAAGTTCCTGGGCTTCGAGCAGATCTTTAAGAACGCGCTGACCACGCTGCCGATGGGCGGCGGCAAGGGCGGCTCCGACTTCGACCCGAAGGGCAAGTCCAACAACGAGATCATGCGCTTCTGCCAGTCGTTCATGACCGAGCTCTACCGCCACGTTGGCCCGAACACTGACGTTCCCGCAGGTGACCTGGGCGTCGGCGGCCGCGAAGTCGCTTACATGTTCGGCCAGTACAAGCGCATCTGCAACGAATGGACCGGCGTGCTCACCGGCAAGGGCCTCTCCTTCGGCGGCTCGCTCGCCCGCACCGAGGCAACCGGCTACGGCCTTGTCTACTTCGTCGACGAGTACCTCAAGAGCAAGGGCGACTCCTTCGAGGGCAAGAAGGTCGTCGTGCACGGCTCCGGCAACGTGGCCATCTACGCAATCCAGAAGGTCTCGCAGCTTGGCGGCAAGGTGATCGCCTGCTCTGATACCCACGGTTGGGTCGAGGACCAGGAAGGCATCGACTACCAGGTGCTCGAGCACGTCTACAACAAGAAGCGTTCCGGTCACGACAAGGGCGTTACGCTCGCGATGTACGTTGACGAGCGCCCGAACGCGACATGGCATGAGGAGGATGGCCGCGGCGTGTGGCAACTCCCCTGCGACATCGCACTCCCCTGCGCCCGTGAGAACACCCTTGGCATCGAGGACGCGAAGGCCCTCGTCGCAAACGGCTGCAAGGCGGTCGGCGAAGGCGCCAACATGCCGACCACGATCGAGGCGACCGAGTACTTCCAGAACAACGGCGTCGCATTCTTCCCTGGCAAAGCGGCCAACGCGGGCGGCGTGCTCGTGTCCGGCCTGGAGATGAGCCAGAACGCCGAGCATCTTTCCTGGACCTTCGAGGAGGTCGACGGCAAGCTCGAGACGCTCATGCGCGGTATGTTCCACAACGTCGACGACACGGCAAAGGAATACGGCCATGAAGGCAACTTCGTGATGGGCGCCAACATCGCCGGCTTCAAGAAGGTTGCCGACGCCATGATGGCTCAGGGCATCGTGTAAGCGACAACTTCAAGCAACCCTATTAGGAAGGCGGGCTCCTCGCACGGGAACCCGCCTTTTTCTATACCCGAAGTCCCGAAAATGGGGCAGGCAAGCTCTTTCCCGCATGTATCTTGGCCGTGCGGTACGCATGTGCACATCGTTTGGGCCGCTGGTCACTTCGTAAACGAGACCTCGCAAGGCACAATACCGATAAAAGCTGACTTCGTCGGGAAGGGCGGAGTGCGAAGCGGCTTGCACGATGCAACGGGAAAGGGAGTGATGAATATGTCGAAGCCCATGATGAGGAAGGTCGCGCTCGGTGTGCCCGCCGTTGCGTTGACGGCAGCCCTTGCGTTCACGATGGCCGGCTGCGGCGGTGGCGCCGAGGAGCAGAAGAAGGCGAGCGACGACACGGCAACGACGCAGCCTGCGGAAGAGCCGAAGGCTGAAGAGACCCCAGAGCCCGCCGTTGAGGCCAAAACCGGCGTCGACTACCCTTCGTACAGCTTAGAGCCAACTGATGGCTGGAAACCCGGCACCAGATCGATGAACGAGAAGTACGAAGAGTGCGAGTTCACGCTCGGCGATGACACCTTCGCCTTCATCGACATTCGCACGTTCAAGACCGAGCCGATGACCGAAGCGGAAGCCAGAATGGGCTCCAAGAAAGACGGCACCATCGACGAAGTCGACGTCAACGGCATCACCTGGGTGCGTCACACCGCGTCCAATGGCACCGTTAACCTGTTCACCAAGGCACCTTCCGGAATGACGGTCGGCGTGGTCATAGGCTCCAAAGTCGATTGGAACGACGCACTGCCCATGATCGAGAACATCATCTTGAAGTAGCGACGACCCACCCAAAGAGGAGCGTCGATTGACCAGATGCAGGAGCCCCGAATAGCCTGACCCTTTTCGGAAAGGCGATTCACGAAGCGACCCCGCCGAATGCGCGATTGCACGAGGCGGGGTCGCTTGCCGTTTCGGTCGCCGCTCATTGTCGGGCGGCAGAGATAACCCCGGAGAATTACAGCTCGGAGATAGTCTTCGCGGAGACGACATTGCTCGGCGAGATGAGGATTGCCCCGACCGAGCCGATCTTCGGCGTACTCACGTAGAAGGCGCCGTTCCTCGATTCGCCCATCGACGAGATCGTCGAGTCTGCCGTGGTGATGACGATGTCGATGTTCTCGGCATTCTTGAGATATGACTCCTCGGGACAAAGAGCAATGACGTAGTCTACCTTTTGATCGGTGAAGTACTTAACCTTTTCATCGATAAGGATCCTCGAATACTCGCGGGTGACCGAGAAGATGCCGTAGCGCTTGCCGCCGCGCTTCAGAATCGTTCCCTCTTCATAGGCGGAGGGATCGGCCGTATGAAGCGAGATGACGTTTGCGCCCTTGGCCTGGTAGAGCTCATCGACATCAGAAAGCGCGACCGGTTCCTTCTCCTTTTTGTGCCCCGCGAGGGGTGCAGCGGAGCTCGCCTGGGAATCTAAGGTTCCACCAGGGGAAACAGTTCCCCGGCAGTGCTTTCCCCTACGACGCCTTCGGACGCGGAGCCTTCCGCAGCAGCAGGTTCCGACGCAGCAGAGACTCCTTGGTCGACAGAACCGTTATCCTGCGTGCTTGCGCTCGTTGGGGAAGCCGAATTCTCGCTCGAGGTGGCACGAGAAGAAGCGACCTGCTTGTCGGAAGACGAGGCGGCGGAAGATGCCTGGACGTTTTCCGAAGAGGAAGCAGAGGCTTGATTGCCGTCGGAGGAGGATGAAGAGGAAGCGGGGGCTTGACCATCCCCCACCTTCGAGTCCCCGGGAAGCGATTCGGCATCACCCGCATTCTTTGAGTTAGCGGAGCCGTTGGCAGCTGATGCCGCAGAAGCCGTCGATTGCGCGGTGCCTTCTTCCTCTTCGATGGTTCCCTCGTAGACGATGGCGGTATAGCCTTCCATGTTACCGAACGCATCGTCGATGTTCGAGGCGGTGACGTTCCATGAATGGCCAGCAAACACGTAGCCGAACAGGATACACCCCATCCCAATAGCAAGGATGAGGAACACGATGAGCGCGATTTTCTCTCGGGATGTCTTTTCCATAGCAGCGTTCATTATAGGCAAACGAGCATGAGCCGCCAGCCCCCATCTCCCGAAGACAGACAATCTCGACGCTCTACCGCTCTAACGGAGGCGAGCAAGCGCACCCCATCAGGCACAACTCGCAAACAAGGCATTAGGAGGCATGAACATGCGAGCTTCTCGAATCAGCTTACGCTCCTCGAGAGCTTCACTTTCCGCGTCGCCACGCGCTCCGTAAGCGCAGGAGTATGGGAGACGAGCAGCATGCCGGCACCTTCCCGCTCGGCATAGTCCAGCAGCACGCGCCAGATATGCGCTTGCGTGACCGCATCCAGCATTGTGGAAACTTCGTCGCAGATGAGGTAGCGCGGACGCGTGGCAAGCGCGCGGGCTATGCAGAAACGCTGCAGCTCGCCGCCGGAGAGCTCATGTGGGTAGCGCTGTATCCACTCATCGCGAATCCCCAGGTTGTCGAGGAGTTCTTGCGGCACGTCGCCCGCCTCCGCCAGCGTTTTGCGCATGCGCAGGCGCGGATCGACCGCCTGCTCGGGATGCTGCTGGATCAGCTGCACCGGGCATACTCCGCGACGCGGAAGCGGCCGACCATCGAGCAGCACCTCACCAGCCTGCGGACGCTCGAACCCAGCGAGCACGCGGCACAGCGTGGTCTTGCCAAACCCCGAGGGAGCCTGGAGCGCTACGCGCTCGCCGGGCTCAACTTGCAGGCTGAACCCGCTGTACAGGGGTTTTGCGCCGGGGTAACCGAACGTGATGTCTCGAGCCTCTAGCACGAGCTACCTCCCTTGCCAACCGATGCGTTGCCGCGGCCTTGCTCGTCCATGCTCGCCGTAGCCGCGAAATCGTGCTCGGGAAGGGCATGCCACAGCGCGCGGGTGAACGGGTCGCTCAGAAGCGCGGGGTCGGCGAAGTTCGCGACCGCCGTCTCTTCCACCACAGTGCCATCCTTGAACACGGCAACGCGATCGGCAACGCGCAGCGCGAGCTCGATATCGTGCGTGATCAGCAGCACGCCGTTGCCCTCGTTGGCGAAGGAGCGGAAGTCGTCCAGCGCTCGGACCGCAAGGTCGAGGTCGAGCCCAGGCGTTGGCTCGTCGGCCACGATTACCCGCGGGTCGTCCATGAGTGCGCAGCAGAGCAGCACGCGGCGCGCCATGCCGCCAGAAAGCTCATGAGGGTAAAGGCGCGCAACCTCGGGACCGAGCCCGTAGCGCGCG
>OLNW01000343.1_pt1 | contig 58310 bp, 61 predicted proteins | sample 1672121 | NCBI WGS metagenome assembly OLNW01 (sample SAMEA3136648, study PRJEB25190) | human gut metagenome
AAAATAACTTGACTTATGGAGGAGTGAAGCAAGAAGGAAATATAAAAACAATAATAAAAGACATGGCAGATGAGTATATAGATGAATTGGAAATTATAAAAGGTGAACTAATAATAAATACAGTGCAAAAAAATAAAATAGAAGCGGCAAAAATAGCAGAGCTTTCGTATAATCCTTACACAATAAAAGAAGGAGAACTAGTTTCGGCAGGAAATAATTTAGAACTGATATCTTCAGAAGGAATGCTAGTGATTCCTGAAAATGTAACAAAAATAGGAGCTGGAGCATTTTCAGGAGTGGAAGGCCTACGTACAATAGTGATTCCAGGAAATGTAGAAGAAATAGGGGAATACGCATTTGCATATAATAAAACTTTAAAAAATGTAATTATAGGAGAAGGAGTAAAAACTATTGGAAGCAGTGCTTTTGAAGGAGTAACTAATTTGAAAGAAATAAGCTTACCTAACTCATTAACTTACATAGGTTCAAGAGCTTTTAGAAGTACAGGAATAGAAGAAATTAATATACCTGGGAGTTTAAAAATAATATCAGAGAGTGCATTTGATGGGTGTAAAAATTTATCTAAAATATATTTAAATGAAGGAACAAAGGAATTAGCAATAGGATGCTTTGCGGGGGCAATAATAGAAGAAATAACTTTACCAACAACAATAACAACAATAAATGCACAAGCTTTTTCGGGTTGTTTAAAGTTAAGTAAAATTAATTTAGGTAAAAACGAAAATTTTGTTTATGAGTCAGGATTTTTGATGAATAAAGCTAAAAACAATATATTATTTGCTTCAAGCGAATATCTAAAAAGCATAAATACCCTAGAAATACCAGAAGGAATATTAAGTTTTAATTTTGAAATAAGTAAGTACGAAAATATAACAAAAATAATAATTCCAAATTCACTTTCAGAGTTAAATGCAAATAGCATGCCAACTACATTGACGGAAGTTACTGTAAAGGCTGGAAATAAAACGTTTACAGCTAATAACGGTTTTTTATGTAATGGAACTACATTAACTTTATGCTATTCAAAAGAAACCAATATAGAAATTCCAAATGGAATAAAAAAGATAGGCTATGCATGTTTTAAAAGTGCAACAAAAGCTGTAAGCATAAAACTGTCAGAAACAGTAGAAGAAATAGGGGACTGTAAATTTCAAAATAATTTTAGTATGAATATAGGAAAAAATGTAAATAAAATTAGCCCTCTGTTTGTTAGGTGGCAAGATGCAAATATTACAGTAGATAAGGAAAATCAATATTTTAGCGTTGAAAATAATATTTTATATGACAAAGATAAGAAAAAATTAGTTAGGGTTTTATATCAAGCAGATAACAATATTAAAATAAACGAAAATGTTGAAACGATAGGAGAATGTGCTTTTTATAATAGATATCGAGTGAAAAACTTAAAATTGCAGGAAGGAATAATAAACTTAGAGGCACGAGCATTTACTAATTGCCCAAATTTAGAAAAAATAGAAATTCCAACATCATTAACATCAATAGGCACAAATTGTTTTGGTGATGCAACATCAAACTTAAGCGAAATAATAATTCACAAAAAAGAAAATTCAATCTCAGGTTCACCATGGGGAGCAATAAAAGGACTAAAGGCAGTAAAATGGGTTGGAGAAAAATAGTATTTGCCTTAATTATATTCGGAATATTTTTAAGCAAATAGACAAATAAAAAACACATCTGTTACTTGACGGTAAGATGTGTTTTCACAAATTACTGGCAAACCACGTTTGTGGTTTCTCCATTTCCTATTTTTATTATACTCTAATTAGATTAACAAAGTCAAGAAAATAGAAAAATTATTTTTTGTATCGTAAAAATACCTGCCTCTTTTGGACTTTCTATTGACAAAAACAAACGCTTTTGGTATAAAATTTACTAAAGTAAATTGTTACTGGAAAGGAGAAAACAGTTGAATATTTTAAAACCACAAAATTTTCATTTTCAAGAACTAGAAGATAAGCATTTAATGGACATTAGTGAAGATGAAAAAATCAATTATTGTAAATTTGAAAATGAGGAATGTAATGATATAAATTTATATGAAATAGAGTTTAAACAATGTAAATTTAGTAAGATTTGTATGCAAAAAGGAAAGTTAGAAAAATTAACATTTAGAGATGTGGTTTTCGAGCAATGTGATTTTTCTAATACAGAATTTATAGAGAATTCTTTTATTAGGTGCGAATTTAATAATTGTAAAGTGTCTGGAGGCAATTTTGCAGAAAGTAGATTATATAATGTAACATTTATAGAAACAAATGCAAGTTATATCAATTTATCAATGGATAGTATAGAAAATATTTTATTTAAAAATACAAAATTAAAAAATAGCTATTTTCAAGAAGATAAGATAAAAAATATTTATTTTGACAATGCAGACTTAACACAGGCAAAGTTTTTTAAGACAAGTTTAAGTGGCGTTGATTTGTCAAATAGTAACATTGAAGGAATTGCCATTTCGATAGAAGATATAAAAGGTGCAATAATAGACCAATTTCAGGCACCTGATTTATTATATTTAATAGGAGTAAAACTTAAATGAAAAATATAGATGGAGAAAAGAGGTAACCTAATAAATGCGTGGAATCAAAAGGATTCCACGCATTTATTGGATAGCTATTTATTTAATATTTTATCAGCTTCTTCTTGTGAAAGATATCCATATTCAACCATAGAACGAAGGACTTTGCCTTGCCTACTTTTGGCTAAGTCAGGGTTAATTGTTGGGGCATAAACAGAAGGAGCATTTGGAACACCAGCAAGCATTGAAGATTCGTCTAAATTCATGTCTTTTGGTTCCTTTTTATAATAGCCATTTGCAGCTTCTTTAATACCGTAATAGCCTTCGCCAAAATAAATAGTATTCATATAAAATTCTAAAATATCATCTTTTGAATAGTTTTTTTCTAAATCAAAAGCAACCAATGCTTCTGCAATTTTCCTAGAAACAACGTCTGTTTCGTTGATGAAATATAAATTTTTAGCAACTTGTTGTGTAATAGTGCTTCCGCCTTCATTAAATTCTTTAGCTTGAATATTTGAAACAGTAGCTCTTAAAAGTGCAATAACATCTATGGCACCATGCTGCCTGAAGCGGTGGTCTTCTACTGCAATAATAGCATTGATGTAATCTTTAGGTACATCATTTATAGAAACATAAGTGTCTTCACTTTTTATTTGTGCAATTTTATCTGAAAGGCTTAAAGTGTTTAACGTAGTTTTGTATAATTTATAACCATTTAAAAATATGACGCTTCCAACTATAATAACTATTGCTAAAATAAGTAGTAATAGTCTTCTTATCAATTTCATTTGTAACCTCCACAAATCAATTTTGAAGTTTGTTTTATCTAAAAACTAAACCGCAGTTGATTTTTTTATTTGTAATACATATTTATTATACTATATATCGATAAAAAATGAAAACTTTTTTTAGAAAATCTTTAAATTTAAATTGCAAAAAGGATATTTATAATATATAATTTAAAAAAAGCAAAAGAAAAGGAGATTTTAGGTTATGAATAATAAAGGAATACCACGTATAGTACTTGTAATTATAGTGTTAGTAGTTGTAGCTTTAATAGGAGGAACAGTTGCATTTATAATAGTAGGAAATACAAATAAACAACAAAATGAGCCAACAGTTAATGAACAAGTAGTAAATGAAGTAGAAAATACACGGAATAGATTATACTAAATTAGATGAAGGAATTGCTAAAGAAGAGTTGCCAAAGGTAGAAGAAAATGTTTTTACGCAAGTGAATTCTACAATAGATGGTAGAACACCATGTTTTTACAATCCTGTAATTCCACAAGGATTTAAGGCAATAGGAAATGGGGAAGACAAAACAATAGATGTAAATGCTAAATGGGGAGAGCAAAACGCATATTTATATGGATTGGTTATAGAAGATAAATCAGGAAATCAATTTGTATGGATTCCAGTGGAAAATATGAATATTTTTAAAACAACAGATTGGCAAAAAAATGAACCAAAAGAAACTATAGATTCTACTTATAAAGAGCCAAATAAGGAAGATGAAGAAGAATACTATAAAATGTATTATAAAATTAAAAAATATGGTGGATTTTATGTTGGACGTTATGAAACAGGCGATTTAACAGCTGAAGAGCAAAGAGATACAACAAGAAATTCAGATTCTATAGGAATAAAGAAATATTTAAATGTTTATAATTATGTACCTTTTAAACTTTCTACTATAAATAAGCGTGAAGTTATAGGAGCTAAAGAGTTAGCAATTAAGTTTAAAGAGCAAAATGAATATAAAACAGTGCAAACTTCTGTAATGTATGGTGTTCAATGGGATGCAATGCTTAGGTTTATAGTAAGTGAACAAAACAATGTAAATGATAGTGTAAAATGGGGAAATTATACTACTTCTGAGTTAAATTATACAGATTTAGCAGGAAATACATTTTCTAAGAAAAATGGAGATGTGTACCTAATAAAAACAGGTAGTAGTGAACAAACAAAAGCTAAAAATATTTATGATATAGCAGGGAATGTTTATGAATGGACAATGGAAGGAGCAGGAAATGGTGTAAAGGTTGTAAGAGGTGGCTCATATATGGTAACAATAGGTCAGCTTGCAGCAGCTCGTTATGCTTATAATGAAAATACTGCTAATAGTGGAATTGGTTTTAGAATTAGTTTTTATATAGATTAAAAAACAAAAAAGAGGCATGAAAAGTTTTCAAAAATATTTGAAAATAGTATTCATGCTTCTTTGATGTTTAAACTTAAAATTATTTGGAAAATAAGGCATTATATAATTTTATTGCAGTTTCAGGGCTATCAACACCTTGCTTGTTTTTTATAGGTGCAAAGTCTTCTTCTCTTTTTCCTCTAAGTAATGTGATGTTTTCAAATTGTGAAAATGCGTCAAATATAAAAGCTTCTAGTTTATAGGCGTTTGGCGTAGTTGGCTCTATTTTTGTACCATTTTCATAAAAGGCAGCTTTTTTATGTGCAAAATGATATGGAAGAGAGGTATTGGCAATTTTTTCTAAAGCATTTAAGGAAAATAAATTGCACATAATGTGTGATTCGCCAAATAATAAATTACCATTTTCATCAGTTGCTTCTGCCATATCTTGTGGAAGTTCGCTATATTCAATTACAGAAGGTTTTCCATTTTTTAAGCAAAATACGCCAACTTTTTCTTGTGGATTTTTCTTTGCAACAGTTTTAGAGGCAATTTCATTTCCTTGAGAAATTGTTAGGCCAACTAAAGTAGGTTCCACCATTTTTAGTAAAATGTTATCTACAGAGCAAATGTAAATCCATTCGATATTTCTTTTTTTCATGTCTTTTAATATTCCTTCTTGTTTCATAGAGCGGTAAATACTTCCGTTTCCGTCTGCCGCAAATTGAATTAAGTTTTTTTCATCTAGCAAGAAATTACCACTTTCACTAAGTAAGGGCATTTGTCCTTGGTTAAAAAATGAAATGCTGTTTTTGGGGTAATTAAAATATGAATGCTTTTCAAAAAAGTTGATAGTTTCTTCATGGTTATCATTGCTGGTCATTATGTACCATGGAATTACCACATTATATTTTTTATTTGCTTGCTCTAAAGTGTTTGCTAAAATTTCAAATATATATTTAGGTTTAGGTGTTATATTTACTAAAAAGGTTCCTTTTGGACCATTATAGCCAAGCCTTGTTCCGCATTCCTCCTGCCATGGTAACAACAGCATAATGGCCGTTTTTTATTATATCCTCGCCTATTTGAGTATAATGTTGTAGTTCTCGAAAAGAAACTGAGCAAGGGTTGGTATAAGGTATATTTTCAATTTTGTCATTTGAAAATGTTTTTTCTTTTTTTATATTATTGTTTATTAGAGCAATTTGCTCAAAATCTATGGAAAGTATTTGATTTATTAGTTCCTCGTTTTTATATTTTTCTAAAAGTTCTTTTATAGTAGTAATATTATATTTTTCTAAAATTTTAATTGCTTTTTCATAGTTATTCATAGGCAAAACCTCTTTTCTAATTAATACTATATCATATTAACATATATAATAAAATTGTTCAATTTATTTTTTTAATTTAGTCATAAGTGTCCAAATCTCCTAATATACATTAATTAAAGTTTATTAGTACAAACATTTTAAGGAGGTATCTATTTTCATGGAAGAGAATTTATCAGTGTATCAAGATATAGCAAAGCGTACCGAAGGGGATATTTATGTTGGAGTTGTTGGTCCTGTTAGAACAGGAAAATCTACTTTTATTAAGCGTTTTATGGATTTACTTGTAATTCCAAACATAGATAATGAATACAAAAGAGAAAGAGCTTTAGATGAGTTGCCACAAAGTGCTTCTGGCAGAACAATAATGACCACAGAACCTAAGTTTATACCAAATGAGGCAGTAGAAATAACTTTAGGAAATAATATTAAGCTAAAAACTAGAATGGTAGATTGTGTAGGATATTTGGTAAATAATGCAATAGGATATTTGGAAGATGATATGCCTCGCATGGTCAAAACACCATGGAATGATGACGAAATTCCTTTTGAACAAGCGGCTGAAATTGGAACTAAAAAAGTTATTGAGGAACATTCTACAATTGGAATTTTAATTACAACAGATGGAACTATTACAGATATTCCAAGAGAAGACTATGTAGAGGCAGAAGAAAGAGTTGTAAAAGAATTAAAAGCTTTGAAAAAACCATTTGTAATAGTTTTAAATTCTGAAACTCCTAATTCTGAATATACAAAAATGTTGGCTAAAAAAATGGAAGAAAAATATTTAATTCCAGTTATACCTACAGATTGTACAACGTTAGAATTAGAAGATATTAACGAAATATTTAGCAAAATATTGTATGAATTTCCGATAGAAAGAATTAATTTCAATTTACCACGTTGGATAGATGGTTTAAATGAAGAACATTGGTTAAAAAAAGAATTGTTTGAAGAGATAAAAGAAAGTTTTAAAAATGTAAGAGTTTTGAACGAAGTAAATGGCTGTGTTCAAAAAATTCAAAAAACAGAAATAATAAATAGAACTGTAGTAGATGAAATATTGCTGGGAACTGGTGAAATTAATATTTCTATAGAACTTAACGAAGATTTATTCTACAAGGTTTTAACTGAAATTTCTGGAGTAGAAATAGATAACGAAGGTGATTTATTTACAACCATAAGGGATTTAGCAAGTACTAAAAAAGAGTATGATAAAATTTCGTATGCGTTAGAAGAGGTTAAAACAAAAGGATATGGAATAGTTACTCCTTCTATGGATGAACTTATATTAGATGAACCAGAAATGGTAAAACAAGGTTCTAGGTTTGGTGTTAAGCTAAAAGCTAAAGCACCTTCAATACACATGATAAGAGCAGATATAGAAACAGAAGTATCTCCAATTGTAGGAAGTGAAAAACAGTCTGAAGAGTTGGTAAATTATTTGCTTTCTGAATTTGAATCAGACCCACAAAAAATATGGGAATCTAATATATTTGGAAAAAGTTTACATGAACTTGTAAATGAAGGTTTGCAAAATAAACTTTGCAGAATGCCAGAAGATGCGCAAGAAAAATTACAAGAAACCTTAGAACGTATAGTTAATGAGGGAAGCGGAGGATTAATTTGCATAATTTTATAAAAAAAGAAAACGGATAAGAAAGAAATAACTTATCCGTTTTCTTTTTTTACATTTCTTGGTCACCTGGAAGAAAGTAATCAACTACACCATAAATTAGTGCGCCGACAATGGCGGCCATCCACGAAATAGTATATCCTGCTACTATATATTGTGTAATATATAAAACTATAGCAGAAAGCACAAAGCCGACAAAACCTTTTCCAAAAGGACTAGCATGAAGCCCAGTGAATTTTACAATTAAGTAATCTATTACTGCTAAAACAATAGCAGCAAGTACTAGAGCCCATACATTTGCTATATGAAATCCAGGAGTGAAAAAAGCTGTAATTGCAAGGACAATAGCAGAAACTATAAGTCTTCCTACAATTTGCAAAAATGAACTAGATTTATTTCTGGATTGTGCATAAGCGTTATTTTCAGACATAATAAAGTTCCTCCTTATTTGAAAATATTCTTTAAACTACAATTTTGTTGCAATTTAAATGGCTTTATAATGTTAGTATGAACCAAAAAGAAATTTATATACATGTTAAAATTAAAATAATGAATAAAACGATAAAAAACGGTCAAAATAAGAAAAAGTAAAATATGGAAGGAAAAATTATGCTATTAACTTTTATAAGAACTATTATTTTATACATATTGGTATTAGTTGTAATGCGCTTTATGGGGAAAAGAGAAATTGGCCAGCTTCAACCATTTGAACTTGCTATTTCTATTATGATTGCAGATTTAGCAACAATACCAATGGCTGAAACAGGAATACCAATTTCAAATGGAATTGTACCAATACTTGGGTTATTAGTTATGCATTTAGCAATTTCAGTTACAAATTTAAAAAGCATAAAAATGAGAGAAATTATTTGTGGAAAACCAGCTATTTTGATTTATAGGGGAAGAATACAAGAAAGCATAATGAAAAAAGAAAGATTTACAATAAATGAATTAGAAGAAAGATTAAGAGGCTATAATGTTACAAATATAGGAGATATAGAATATGCAATATTAGAAACAAGTGGGCAAATAAGTATAATTCAAAAGCCAAATAAAAGAAATGCAATACCTGAAGATTTTGGTATTATGCCTGAATACGAAGGAATTGCATATGATTTAGTAATAGATGGGAAAGTAATGCAAGAAAATTTAAAAAAATTGGACAAAGACTACAATTGGCTATTAAAACGACTTGAAGCCTATAAAGTAAAACCGGAAGAAGTGCTAATTGCAACAATAGATGGAAAAGGAAATTTTTTCTGTCAAGAAAAAGAAAGTAAGCGAAAGGAATAAAAAATGACCAAGGAATGGATTATTTGTATTATAATTATTATAGCTGTAGTAAGTTTAAATATTATAACTCAAAATTATACTAGCGAATCTGTGGAGCAGTTAAATACTTCTTTATGGAATTTAAAAGAAAAATTGAAATTAGAAAATCCAAATGGTGACGAAATAAAAGATGACATGGATGGCATAATGGAAGAATGGAGAAATAGATTTAACTTACTAGCATTTTTTATAGAACATGATGAACTAGAAAAAGCTGAAACAGAACTTACTAGTTTGAAAGCTAATATAGAAGTGGAAGAATATAATAGCGCTGTACCAGAGATAGAAAAGGCAGCCTTTATATTAGAACATATAAAAAATAAATTTAGGCTAGAAATAAAAAATGTGTTTTAAAAAAATAAAAGTCGGAGGCAAGTAGTATAGCCTCCGATATATTTAAATAAAAATAAGTAAGCAAAGGAAAATATACGCATATTTGTATATTTTTTTTGTTTGTAAAAAGTTGTTGTAAAAGATAAAAGCTTCTTGCAATGCACTGTATTTATCAACAAATGTAACTATAAAAGATTCAGGATATTTTGGTAAAGCTAATGTAAGTGGCCACATATGTTTTACAATAATATCTTTTTCTTTTGAGGTTAAGTCAAATAGTTTTGAAGCATTTTCTAAAGCTGTTTTTGGATGAGAAAATGCATGCAATTCTGTAAATTTTTTAGCTTTTTTTCCACCTCTCCAATTGTATAAAAATAAGTCATGAACCATTGCAGCACGTGATACTGAAACATAGTCTAGTTTAAGTATTTTACAAATTTTATAACTTATATATGCAACATTAAAACAATGCTCAAATGTACTAGTATTATAGTGTTGTCTATATTTTTTCATTTCTTGAACTGTACTATTTGATATAATATCTGCAACAATTGAGTAAAATTCTAAATATTCATTTATATCATTTTTAATAAGTTTTTTAGACATATAAATCTCCTTTATTCTTTAGTTCCTATACTTTATATTATAGCACATAGGGCAAAAAATGCAACAAAAAAGCTTTTAAATTAAGACTATTTATGATACAATTTATAAGAAATTAAAGATATGGAGAAAAATAAACAATGCAAGGTTTAGATAATGAAGTTCAGTTTATAAAAGGCGTGGGGCCTAATAGAGCTAAACTTTTAAATAAATTAGGAATAAATACTTTGGAAGATTTAATTACCTATTATCCTAGGGATTATGAAGATAGAAGTAAGCCTAAAATGATTGTAGCTTTAGTAGATGGTGAAGAGGCTTTAATAGAAGCAATGGTAGTAAGCAAAATGAGCGAACAAAGAATTCGTAAAAATATGACTATTTACAAGCTAATAGTAAGGGATGAAACTGGAACTTGTATTCTTACATGGTTTAACCAAAGTTATTTGAAGAAGATGTTTATTCTTGGAAAAAAATACAGGTTTTATGGTAAAGTTTCTATAAAATATGGAAAAATAGAAATGAATTCGCCTGTGTATGATAGTGAAGAAACAAGTAAAAATACAGGGAAAATTATACCATTATATCCTGCTACTTTTGGTTTATACCAAACAACAATAAGGCAGGTTATGGAAAATCGGATTAAAGGTCGTAAATGAAGAAAATTTACTAAAAGAAACGCTTCCACAATATATAATGGAAGAATATAATTTGGAGGGAATAAAACAAGCGATAAATCAAATTCATTTCCCAAAAGATTATTCAGAATTTGAAAAGGCAAGAAAACGTTTAGTTTTTGAAGAATTACTTTCTATGCAGTTAGCTTTAATAAATTTAAAAAATAGGTACCAAAAAGAAGAAAAAGGAATAAGCTTTGATAAAAATGTTAAAATGTCTACGGTGATAAATGATTTACCTTTTAAATTAACAAAAGCACAATTAAAAGTTTTAGAAGAAATAGATAATGATATGGAAAAAGATAAATCTATGAACAGGCTTCTTGAAGGTGATGTAGGTTCACGGAAAAACAGTTATTGCAATGTGTGCAGCATACAAAGCTGTAAAATGTGGCTATCAAGCGGCAATAATGGCACCAACTGCAATTCTTGCAAGCCAGCATTTAGAGTCTTTTAATGAAATATTGGCTAAATATGGAATAAAATGTGAATTGCTAATAGGAAGTGTTAGTAAAAAGAAAAAAGAAGAAATGTTAGAAAAATTAAAAAATGGGGAAATAGATATATTAATTGGTACTCATGCGCTATTGGAAGAAAATGTAGTTTTTAAAAATTTGGGGTTAGTTGTAACAGATGAGCAACATCGTTTTGGGGTAAGGCAAAGAGCGACAATAAGCAAAAAAGGTGAAAATCCAGATGTACTAGTTATGACTGCAACTCCAATTCCAAGGACTTTGGCTTTAATTTTATATGGAGATTTGGATATATCTATTATAGATGAGCTTCCACCAAACAGAAAGAAAATAGATACTTTTGCGGTTACCAAGTCCATGGAAGAAAGAGTAAATAATTTTATAAGAAAGCAAATAGACGAAGGAAGGCAAGTTTATGTGGTGTGTCCATTGGTAGAAGAAACCGAAGAAATAGATGCAAAGGCGGTTTTGGAGCTTTCAGAAAAATATAAAAATGAATTATTTAAAAACTATAGAGTTGAATACTTGCATGGGAAAATGAGGCCAAAAGAAAAAGATGCTATTATGCAAGAGTTCAAAGAAGGAAATATAGATATACTTATTTCAACAACAGTTATAGAAGTTGGTGTTAATGTTCCAAATGCAAGTATAATGATTGTGGAAAATGCTGAAAGATTTGGTTTAGCACAGCTTCACCAGTTAAGAGGTAGAGTAGGACGTGGAGAGTATAAATCTTATTGTATTTTAAAATATAATAGTAAATCTGATGTGGTAAAAAAGAGAATGCAAACTATGCAAGAAACAAATGACGGATTTGTTATTGCAAAAAAAGACTTAGAGCTTCGTGGAAGTGGGGAATTTTTTGGAACTAAGCAACATGGACTTCCAGAATTTAAAATTGCAAATCTTTTTGAAGATATGCCTATATTAAAATTGGTACAAAGTTTAGCAATAAAAATTGAACAAGAAGATGCAAAATTAGAACTTAAAAAAAATAAGCCACTAAAAATATTAATAAATAAGAAATTTTCAGGTAGAATTGAAATCTAAATTTGTTACATTTTTCTACAAAAAATATTGACATTTACATAAAAACATAATAAGATAATATGGAAAAATGAATGAAAAGGAGAAATAATTCTATGCATACTCAAATGTTAACTTCAAAATATGGTGCAGAATTAGTAAGTTTTAAAATAAATGGAGAAGAAAAAGTGCATCAAGGTGAAAATTGTATAGATGAAAATGGCAAAGTCTATTGGAAAAGACATTGGCCAGTTCTTTTTCCTAATGTTGGAAAATGCAAAAAAAATCAAACTATTATGAATGGCAGAACATATGAAGTTCAACAACATGGTTTTGTAAGAGATATGGAGTTTGAACCATTGACGAAATTGGACAATTTTCATTCTTATATTTTTAGAAGTAATAAAAAATTAATAGATAAATATCCATATGAATTTTCTCTAACTGTAACATATAGAACAGACGAAAACAAGCTAACAACAATCTATAAAGTAATAAATGAAGGAGATACAGATATGCCATTTGGTATAGGTGGTCATCCTGCTTTTAAAATAGATAGAGAACAATTAGATAAAGGAAATTATTACTTGGAGTTTGAAGAAGATGAAGAAAAAATTCATTTTTTATACTTGGTAGATGGCCTAATAGGGACAGAATATGCTAAAAATATAATTGTAAATAAAAGGGTAATTCCATTAAATGCTAATTCTTTTATAAATGACGCTATAATTATGAAAGGACTAAAATCAAATAAAGTAAGTTTAAAAAATGCTGAAAAAACAATACTTACCATGGAATTTACAGGATTCCCATATTTGGCTGTTTGGACAAAGCCAAAAGCGCCATTTATTTGCATAGAACCATGGATGACAACTGCAGATAATGTAAATGGTTCAGGTGTATTTAGGCAAAAAACAGACATATTATTATTGCCACCAAAGCAAGAATATGAATGTAAGTATACGGTAGAGTTCTTTTAAAGGCGTATGAAAAAGAAAAAAAGAGTTCGGATGTGAGGAAAAATGGAAATAATGAAGGTAATAGGCATTTTAGTAGGAATGCTAATGGCAATGCTAGGTGTTATAATGATATATGACGCAAGAAAAGAAACAAAGAAATTCTTTAGCTTTTTTGATCAAAATGAAGGGGCTAAATGGTTTAAAATAGCAGGATTTTTGCTATTTATATTAGGATTTATATTAGTTTTTTTTCTTAAATTTTAAGATAAGTAAAAAATAGAAATGAAAGAGTAAGAACTTAAGAGGAGGAAAAAATATGTGTAAACATGAATTAGAAGGAAAATATAACCCAAGAAATTTTGAAGAAGAGTTATATGAAATGTGGGAGAAAAATGGATATTTTAAGCCATCAGAGGATAGAACAAAAATACCATATACAATAGTTATTCCACCACCAAATATTACAGGAAAGCTTCATATGGGTCATGCTTTAGATGAAACAATTCAAGATATATTAATTAGATATAAAAGAATGCAAGGTTTTAATGCTTTATGGCTACCTGGAACAGACCATGCTGCAATTGCAACAGAAGCTAAAATAGTTGCAAAAATGAAAGAAGCTGGAATTACAAAAGAAGATATAGGAAGAGAAGGTTTCTTAGAAAGAGCATGGGATTGGAAAAAAGAATATGGAAGCACAATTGTAAATCAAATTAAAAAATTAGGATGTTCTTGCGATTGGTCAAGAGAAAGATTTACAATGGATGAAGGTCTATCTGAAGCTGTTAAATATGTATTTATAAAACTTTATAGAGAAGGATTAATTTATAAAGGAAAAAGAATGATAAACTGGTGCCCATATTGCAATACTTCTATATCAGATGCAGAAGTTGAATATGAAGAAGAACCAACACATTTATGGCATATTCGTTATAAAGTAAAAGACGAAGACAGATATATTATAGTTGCAACAACAAGACCAGAAACAATGCTTGGAGATACAGGGGTTGCTGTTCATCCAGATGATGAAAGATATAAAGATTTAGTTGGAAAAACAGTTGTACTTCCAATAATGAACAAAGAAATACCAATTATAGCAGACCCATTTGTTGAAAAAGAATTTGGTACAGGAGCAGTTAAACTAACACCAGCTCATGATCCAAATGACTATCAAGCAGCATTAACTCATAACTTAGAAATCATAGAAGTATTTGACGAAAACTTTAAAATGGGAAATCTAGTACCAGAATATGCTGGAATGGATTTATTAGAAGCTAGACAAAAAATAGTTGAAAAGTTAGAGCAACTAGGAGATTTAGTAAAAATTGAAGATTACACACATAATGTAGGAAAATGTTATAGATGCCATAATACTATAGAACCACATATTTCAGAGCAATGGTTTGTAAAAATGGAGCCTTTAGCAAAACCTGCAAATGAAGCAGTAAGAAGCGGAAAAGTAAGATTTATACCTTCAAAATATGATAAAACATATTTTGCGTGGATGGATAATGTAAAAGATTGGTGTATTTCAAGACAATTATGGTGGGGACATAGAATACCAGCATATTATTGTGAAGATTGCAATGAAATGATGGTAGAAGAAAACGCACCAGAAAAATGTAGTAAATGTGGTAGCACACATATTCACCAAGACGAAGATACTTTAGATACGTGGTTTAGTTCTGCATTATGGCCATTCTCAACCTTAGGTTGGCCAGAGCAAACAGAAGAGTTTAAATATTTTTATCCAACTTCAACTTTAGTTACAGGATATGATATCATATTCTTCTGGGTAGCAAGAATGATATTTTCTGGAATAAAACAAACAGGAGAAGTACCATTTAAAGATGTTCTAATTCATGGAATAGTACGTGATAGCCAAGGAAGAAAAATGTCTAAATCCTTAGGAAACGGAATAGACCCATTAGAAATAATTTCTAAATATGGTGCAGATAGTTTACGTTTTTCTTTAATATATGGAATTTCAGCAGGAAATGACATAAGATATATGCCAGAAAAATTAGAGCAAGCATCAAACTTTGCAAATAAAATATGGAATGCAGCTAAGTTTATAACCATGAACTGTGTACCAGATGAAGAAGTTATAAAATACCATGAAGACAACTACAATAGAACTACACACACATGGAAAGAAAATTCTTTAAACATAGAAGACAAATGGATAATAAACAAACTAAACAGATTAGTAGGAGAAGTATCAACTAACATAGACAATTATGACCTAGGCGTAGCTCTTCAAAAAATATATGATTTCATATGGAATGAATTTTGTGACTGGTATATAGAAATGGTAAAAGACAGACTATATAGCGAAAATCATGAAGAAAAAGTAAAAGTTTGCTACGTATTAGACTATGTATTTGGTATAGCAATGAAATTATTACATCCATTTATGCCATTTATAACAACTAAAATAGATAAAAGTTTAGTAAGATACAATGATAAAGAATTAATGCTTTCAGATTGGCCAAAACAAAAAGAAAATTTAGACTATAAAAAAGAAGAAGAGATAGTAGAAAAATTAAAAGAAATAATAGTAGGAATAAGAAATGTAAGAAACAATATGAATATACATCCTTCTAAAAAATCTAAATTGATTTTTGTAACAGAAAAATATGGAAAAGAAATAAAAGAAAGTGAAACTTTCTTGAAAAAGTTAGGTTTTGGAACACAAATAGAAGTGGAAAGCAAAAAAGTAGAACTTGAAGAAGAAAGCTCTTCTGTAAGAACCGAAGGAATAGAAGTAATAATTCCACTTGGAGATTTAATAGATAAAGAAGCAGAAAAATTAAGGCTAGAAGAAGAAATAAAGAAATTAACAAGTGAAGTAGAAAGAGCAACAAAAATGCTTGCAAACCCTGGCTTTGTAGCAAAAGCACCAGAAGCTAAAATAAATGAAGAAAAAGAAAAACTAGCAAAATACGAAAGCTTATTACAAACAGCCAAAGAAAGCTTAAATAACCTAAAAATTTAAAAAAATGACGCATTGGGAACGTTTCCTTTTGCGTCATTTCTTTTTAGTACTCCTTTGGGGACGTTTTCATTTGGTTAATCTGTCCCTTTTGGTACATTTTCTTATTTTTTTATTCTAATATTTAACTCTTAAATTTAAAAATTTGTCGAAAACTTCCTAAAAATCGTCAAAACTTCCTATATTTCACTCTTGGAAAAATATGGAAAATAAAATATAATAGTAAAAAACAAAAGAAGAAAAAAGGAGGGAAATAAGTTGAATATTAGTTACGACAAAAAGGACAAGCTACTTTTGCTAGAAATAACCGAAGAAATAGACCACCATGAAGTGGAAAAATTAAGGAGGAAAGCGGATAATGAAATTACTAGATATATGCCGAGAAAAGTTGTATTTGATTTTGGTAATGTGGAGTTTATGGATAGTGCAGGAATAGGAATGGTGCTTGGAAGATATAAAATGATGAAAATGTTAGGTGGAGATTTAGAGATAATAAATGTTTCTCATACCTTAAAAAAAATATTTGAAATGAGCGGAATAACAAAAATATGTAAAATTAAGGAGGCAAGTTGACCAAAATGAAAGGAATATATGAAAACGAAATGCAATTAAAATTTATTAGTAAATCTAATAATGAAGCATTTGCAAGAATAAGTGTGGCAGCATTTGTAGCACAATTGGACCCTACTGTAGAAGAAATTTCAGATATAAAAACGGCGGTATCTGAAGCTGTTACAAATAGTATTATACATGGCTATGAAGATTCAGAAGGTGAGGTAATAGTAAATTGTAAGATAAGTGGGGAAACGATAACTATAGAAGTTTCAGATTCAGGAAAGGGAATAGAAAATATAGAAGAAGCACGAAAACCACTATATACATCTAAGCCTAATTTAGAGCGCTCAGGAATGGGCTTTACTATTATGGAAAGTTTTATGGATGAAATGAAAATAGAATCAATTGTTGGGCTAGGAACAAAGGTAACAATGAAAAAAACAATAAAAAAAGATGAAGTAGAAAATATATAAATTAAAAGAAAAAATAGATGGAATCCCAATAATATAAATTTAATTTGAAATAAAGGGAGTCATCAAATGGTGATATATGAAAATAATATAGAAGATATTATAGAGGCGCAAAATGGGAACCAAGAAAAGATGACAAAATTGGTAGAAGAAAATAATGGACTTATATGGAGCATTGTAAGAAGGTTCAAAGATAGAGGATATGAGTTAGAAGATTTATATCAAATTGGAAGCATAGGATTTATAAAATCTATAAAAAGGTTTAATACTTCTTTTGAAGTTAAGCTTTCTACATATGCTGTGCCATATATATTAGGTGAAATTAAGCGCTTTATAAGAGATGATGGAAGTGTAAAAATAAGCCGTAGTATAAAAGACTTGGCTGTGAAAATAAAAGACATACAAAAAAAGTATATGGTGGAAACAGGGCAGGAAATAACTATAATGGAAATTGCAAAGCAGCTAAAAGTTCAAAAGGAAGATATAGCAATTGCATTAGATTCACTAAAGCCAACAGTTTCTATTTATGATGACAGCTATACAAATGATGAAAGTGGAATAGCATTTATAGATACACTAAGCACAAATGTAGATGAAGCGGAAAAACTTGCTAACAGATTAACAATAAAAGAAATGATAAAAAAGTTAGAAGGTAGAGAAAAAGAAGTAATAATGCTTAGATATTATAAAAGTAAAACACAAATAGAAGTGGCTAAAATATTAGGAATTAGCCAAGTTCAAGTTTCAAGAATTGAAAAGAAAGTTTTAAATTCCATGAAGTTAAAATTAGCATAAATATTAGGAGAAGTTTATATATGAAAAAAATTTTAGCGTATGTTTTAATATTTGTATTAGTATGCTTTTTAATTCCAGTAGTACTTACCAAAAAAACAGGAAAACAGGTAAATACAAATATATATGTAAATGAGCAAAATGACAGCGAAGTGGCAGAAAATACAGCAGAATACAATTATAATAAATATAATACCATTAAATTGCTACATACTAAAACACAAGAAATAGAGGAAATAAAATTGGATGAATATTTATATGGAGTAGTATCTGCCGAAATGCCAGCAAGTTTTGAAAAAGAAGCACTAAAGGCACAAGCTGTGGTTGCAAGAACCTATACAATATATAAAATAGAAAATAATGAGGGAAAACATGGAGAAGCAAATATTTGTGATGATTCAGGCTGCTGTCAAGCTTGGATTTCAAAAGAAGATAGATTTACTAAATGGGAAGAAGCCTCAAGGGAAGCAAACTGGAACAAAATTGTAGAAGCGGTAGAAAGTACAAAGGGAAAATATATTACATATGAAGGAAAGCCTATTAATGCATTTTTTCATTCAAATAGTGGAGGAAAAACAGAAACAACTTTAAATGTGTGGGGAGGAAGTGGTTACCCGTATTTGCAATCTGTTTCAACATCAGGAGAAGATGCATACACACAATATAAATCTGAGGTGACGTTGACTAAAGAAGGATTTATAAATAAGATAAAAGAAAAATATTCAGATTTTGAAATAGATTTTAATGATGAAAAATGTATTTCAATTTTAGAATACACAGAAGGAAACAGAGTAAAGAAAATAAGAATAGGAAATAAGGAATTTTCTGGTGTAGAAATAAGAACACTAATTGGACTAAAGTCAGCTAATTTTAATATAGAAATAAAGGGAGATAATATTTATTTTTCAGTAGTAGGTTATGGACATGGTGTTGGTATGAGCCAAACAGGAGCAGATAGCATGGCAAAAGCAGGAAAAAATTATGAAGAAATAATAAAACATTTTTATACAGGAGTTGAAATATCTAATATATAAGAATTTTAGAGGGAAAATTTATAAAATATAATATTAAAAATAATAGAATTGTATAAATGTTAAAAAAAGGGAAAGAATGTAACTAAAGAAAAATAAATTAAGGAGGAATATACATGAGAAGAAGAAACAGAAGGCAATTTTTTAATGAGGAGAGGGAAACAAAGAAAATAGTTATAATTTCTCTTTCTGTTTTAATTATAGCAGTAGTTGCATTTATTATTACTTTTTTAATATACAATAATTATATTGATAAAAATATAGAGATAGCTCAAAACAATAAAAGTAGTATTACAGAATTAATGAGTGTAAATGAACAAAATCTTTGGCAAGCAAGTTCAAATATAGGAAAAAGTGTAAACGAGGTAAAAGAGGAAAGCAAGTCAAATGAGGGAAATACACAAATAAACAAAATAGCTATAAATACTTCAAATATGGAAAAAGAAGAAACAAATACGGAAGAAGAGCCAAAAGCTGCGACAGAAGAAACGAAAAATGAAGTAAAACAACCAGAAGCAAAGAAAGAAGAAAAAGTACCAGATCCAACATTTTCAAAACCAGTAGAAGGAGAGATTTCTACAGAATTTGCAAAAGATACATTAATATATTCAAATACACTTAAAGAGTGGGTAACACATATGGGAGTAGATATTAAAGCAGAAAAAGCAACTGTAGTAAAAGCCGCAGCAGAAGGTAAAGTAAAATCTATAAAAAATGACCCAAGATATGGAATAACTGTAGTAGTAGAGCATGTAAATGGATTTAAAACGATATATTCAAATTTATTAACAGCAGAATTTGTAAATGAAGAAGAAACTGTAAAAAAAGGCCAAACACTTGGAACAGTAGGAAATACGGCTACATTTGAAATAGCAGATGCACCACATTTACATTTTGAAATACAAAAAAATGACGTAAGCTTAGATCCAACACTTTATTTGAAATAAATTACCATTGGGGACGTTTCCGTTTGGTTAAGAAAGTCCATCTTGGTACAATAAAGTTTTGCTTAAAAGTTACAATTACAAACTATAAAATAGCTTCACTTTGTATAGGCATGATAATATATTGTTTTGCAATACCGCGTAAGTCGACCAAACGAGCAATTGCGAGTGCGATTGGAGCGGCCAACATGCTAGTAATTTTATGAATGGAAGGCCGCGACACCAAGGTATAAAAAACAATATATTATCATGCTTTTAATGAAAAAATTAGGGAGTTTGTAATTGTAACTTTTTTTGTTGTGCAAAGAAATAAAAAAAGCAAAACTAATAATAGACTTTATAAAAAAAGTATTATATAATACAAAAAATGTTAATCTTACATTTATGCAAGGTAATAGGTATGATAATGAGTGAGGGAAGAAAAATGTCAGAGGTTAGTTGGACAAAAGAACAAAAACAAGCAATTGAAGAAAAAGGAACAAATTTACTAGTGGCAGCTGCGGCAGGAAGTGGAAAAACAGCAGTATTGGTAGAAAGAATTATTCATAAAATAATAGATGAAAAAATGGATATAGATAAGATGCTAGTTGTAACTTTTACAAATGCAGCAGCAAGTGAAATGAGAGAAAGAATATTAGATGCAATATATAAAAAAATAGAAGAAAATCCAGAAGATATACATATGCAAAGGCAAATTACCCTGTTAAATAAAGCTAGCATTTGTACAATTCATTCCTTCTGTTTAGATGTAATTAGAAATTATTTTTATGAAATAAATATTCCAGCAAATTTTCAAATTGGAAGTTCAGCAGAAATGGAGCTATTAAAACAAGAAACTTTGGAAGAGTTACTAGAGGAAAAATATATAAAAAAGGATGAAAATTTCTTGAAATTAATAGATACATATGCAAGTTATAGGGGCGATGAAAATTTAAAAGACTTAATTTTAAAAATAGATAGCCAAATACAGAGCAGTCCATTTCCTAAAGATTGGCTAGAAGAAAAAGTAGAAATGTTTAATTTGAAAGATAAATTAGAACAGGATTTTTCACAAACTATATGGGGAAAAATTTTGTTAAAAGAATTGAAAGAAGAACTAACAGAAGCTATTTTAAAATTAGAAAAAATAGAAGCCAATTTAAGAAAATATATAGAGCTTGAAAAATATGCAAACGTAATATTAAGTGATATAAATGAAATAGAAAAAATAATAAATGTAATAAACCGAAAGGATGAAAATGCTTGGAATCAAATATATGAAGCAACTAAAATTAAAGATTTTGCAAAATGGCCAATAGATAAAAAAATCACGATAGATTATAAAAATGAAGCAAAGGATGCAAGAAATAAAATAAGAAAAGCTGTAAATAGTAGTTTGGAAAAAATTATGGTATATAGTTCAAAAGATGCAAATGAAACAATAAACGATATGTACCCAATATTAAAAAGTTTAAAAGATATTATATTAGAATTTGAGGAAAAATTTAAAGAAAATAAATTAAAGAAAAATCGTATAGATTTTCATGATATAGAACATTATGCACTAGAAATATTAATAAAAGAAGAAGATGGGAAATATGTACCTAGTAATATAGCAAAAGAAATACAAGAGAGATTTGAAGAAATTGCAATAGATGAATATCAAGATAGTAATCTAGTACAAGAATACATATTAAATAGTGTTTCAAGAGGAAATAATATTTTTATGGTAGGTGATATAAAACAAAGTATATATCGTTTCCGCCAAGCAAGACCAGAGTTATTTTTAGAAAAGTATAGGAATTATAGTAAAATTGAAGAAGTTGAAAATAGTAATAATGCAAAAGGAGAAGAAAAAAATGAAAATATAAAGTACGAATTAGAAGAAATGACGCAAGAGGGACAGATAATGCAAAAAGAAACGTCCCAAATGCGTCACAGGAAGATACAACTTTTTAAAAATTTCCGCAGTAGGGCTGAGGTATTGGAGATTACTAACTGGGTGTTTGAGCAAATTATGAGCGAAAAGTTAGGTGATGTTGAATATAATGAGGAAGAGTTTTTAAATTTAGGTGCAGATTATCCTGAAAATAGCAAAGAACTACTTATTCCTGAATGTCATATTCTTGATTTAGAAGCTTACGAAGCTAATGAAGAAGATGAAAAAGAAATACAAGAAGAAACAGAGGAAAATGAAACTGATGATGAACAAGAAGAAAGTCAAATAATAGAAAAAAATGTTGAAGAAGCTAAATTAGTGGCAAATAGAATAGAGGAGTTGCTGAATAGTAATTTTAAAATTTTTGATAAAAAAACGAAAGCTTTAAGAAAATTAGAGTTTAGAGATATTGCTATTTTACTTCGTAGCACAACAAATGTAGCACCAGTATATGAAAAAGAATTGCTTTCAAGAGGAATAGATGTATATTCTGATACTTCTACACAATATTTGGACTCAACAGAAATTCAAACTATAATCTCTTTACTTAAAATTATAGATAACCCTATGCAAGACATTCCACTAGTATTAGTACTTCGCTCACCAATTGGTAATTTTACAGATAATGAATTAGTGGAAATTCGTATAGTAGAGCAAAAAAGCTATTTTTACGAAGCTATGCTTAAAGCACGAGTTTCAGTAAAAGAAGAACTTAGACAAAAAATAGATACATTTGTAAATATGTTAGAAAATTGGAGAAAAGACCAAAAAGAAAAGCCTTTGGACGAACTAATTTGGCAAATATATCAAGAAACAAATTATTACTATTATGTTGGTTTATTAAATAATGGAAATTTAAGGCAAGCAAATTTAAAAATGTTATTTGAAAGAGCAAAACAATATGAATCTGCAAGTTTCAAGGGCTTATATAATTTTATTTGTTTTATAGATAGATTAAAACTAAATAGTGGAGATTTGTCTGCTGCAAAGGTTATAGGTGAAAATGATAATGTAGTGCGTATAATGAGTATTCATAAGAGTAAAGGACTAGAGTTTCCAGTTGTATTTTTAAGTGGAACAGGCAAACAATTTAATAAACAAGATTTAAACGATTCAATTCTAATTCACCAAGATTTAGGCTTTGGTCCCAAATTTATAGACAGTGTAAATAGAATAGAATATCCAACTCTTGCAAAAGAGGCATTAAAACTAAAACTAGAAACAGAGCTTATTTCAGAAGAAATGAGGGTTTTGTATGTAGCATTAACAAGAGCAAAAGAAAAGTTGATTATAACAGGGGTAACAAAAGGCTTTGAAAAAAAGTGCAAAGAAAAAGAAGAACTACTTTTCTTATATCAAAAGCAAAACACAAATAAGATAGAAGAAAGATTACTAAAAAAATATGTATCTTATTTGGATTGGCTGGTATTATTAAATTTAAAAGCTCCACAACAAGAAAAGATTAAGTTTTTTGTACATAAAGTAGAAAAAAGCAAAAGTGAACAGTCAGAAGAAAATCATGAAGAAGTAGCAGAAAATAAAAAGATAGACATTAAAGAATTAGATAATATAAAAAAAGTGCTTAGTTGGAAATATAAATATAATGTTTTAGCAAAAGTTCCTACTAAAACTTCTGTAAGTAAGCTAAAAGAAATTAAACAAAAGGAAGAGCAAGATATAGATTTAGAAGAATTGCTTTCAAAAGAAAAAGTGCATAAATATGAAACACCAAGTTTTATGGTAAAAGAAAATAGAACTATTACAAGTAGCAGGAAAGGAACTTTAATACATTTATGCATTCAAAAATTAGATGAAACGAAAGAATATAAAGAGCAAGACATAAAAAATCTAATAAATGAATTAGTAAATAAAGAAATAATTTTAAAAGAAGAAGCGGAGCAAATACCAGTGACAGGATTGGTAAAATATGTACAATCAGACTTATGGAAAGAATTAAAAGCAGCAAAAGAAATACATAAAGAAGAACCATTTTATATGCTTATACCAGCAAATAGAATAGATGAAAGCTATCCAAAAGATGAAAAAGTATTGGTACAAGGTATTATAGACTTGTATTATATAAATAAAAATGATGAATTAGTATTAGTAGACTACAAGACGGATTATGTACAAAAAGGTGAAGAACAAAAGCTTATAGACAAATATAAAGAGCAATTAAATTTATATAAAGAGGCATTAGAAAATTCGTTAGGAAGAAAAGTAAATAAAGTACTAATATATTCGACACAATTAGGGACAGTCCCCAATTGCGACATTTTCCCAATTTGGGACAAGGTTTAAATATAAAATGTAAAAACTTAAAAAGAAATACTTGAAAACAAATATACTTTGGTATAAAATGTAGACGTTAAAACAATAATAAAGTAAAGCAATTTATTTTATATTTTAAAGGAGGAAAAGAAAAATGAGTGTAAAAATAGGAATTAACGGATTTGGAAGAATAGGAAACTTAGCTTTCCAAGCAGCTTTAAAAAAAGAAGAAGTAGAGGTAGTAGCAATAAATGACCCATTTATTAGCTCAGATTATATGGCATATATGGTAAAATATGATACTGCTCATGGTAGATTTGACGGAGAAGTAGCTAGTAAAGATGAGCATACATTAGTAGTAAATGGAAAAGAAATAAAAGTATATAATGAAATGGATCCAGCAAATATTCCATGGGGCAAAGATGGAGTAGACTATGTATTAGAATGTTCAGGAGTATTTACAACTATGGAAAAAGCAGAAGCACACTTAAAAGGAGGAGCTAAAAAAGTAATTATTAGTGCACCTTCAAAAGATGCTCCAATGTTTGTTATGGGAGTAAATAATGAAACATATGACCCAAGCATGAATATAGTATCTAATGCATCTTGTACAACAAACTGTTTAGCACCACTTGCTAAAGTTATAAATGATAACTTTGGAATAGTAGATGGTTTAATGACAACAGTTCACTCTACAACTGCAACACAAAAAACAGTTGATGGAGCATCTAAAAAGGATTGGAGAGGTGGACGTGCTGCATCAGCTAACATTATACCTTCTTCAACAGGAGCAGCAAAAGCAGTTGGAAAAGTAATACCAGAATTAAATGGAAGATTAACAGGTATGTCTTTCAGAGTACCAACAATAGATGTTTCAGTTGTTGACTTAACATGTAATTTAGCAAAACCAACAACTATGGAAGAAATTTGCAAAGTTATGAAACATGCCTCAGAAAATGAAATGAAAGGTATTATAGAATACACAGAAGACGCAGTAGTATCTTCAGATTTCTTAGGAGATAGCCATACATCTATATTTGATGCAACAGCTGGAATTCAATTAACAGATACATTTGTTAAATTAATAGCTTGGTATGATAATGAATGGGGTTATTCAAATAAATTAGTAGATTTAGCAGTATATATTGCATCAAGAAGCTAAAATGTTTTTGAAATAAAATGTTATTATAATGTATTATTTATATTTTTCTTGTTCGTCCCAACTGCGCACATAGTGTAACAATTAGTACATACTAATTGTTAACACTATGTAAGCTTGTCGGTCCCCACACGGAGCTCACTTCAAAAAATATAAATAATACATATAGTAATATAATTAATTATTTGATAAAATTAGATATAAAAAACTTAAAGTAAAATTTAAGTTTCTTATATGTAATTTTAAATTTTTATGGAGGTAATTTATGAATAAAAAAACTATTAGAGATATTGATTTAAAAGGGAAAAAAGTATTTGTTAGATGTGATTTTAATGTTCCATTAGATGAAAATGGAAACATTACAGATAATAGAAGAATTGTAGCAGCTCTTCCTACTATAAAATACTTATTAGACCAAAACTGCAAAATAATACTTGCATCTCATTTAGGAAGACCACAAGGAGAGGTTAATCCAAAATTTTCTTTAAAACCAGTAGCTACTGAGTTATCTAAGTTATTAGGAAAAGAAGTAAAGCTAGCAGAAGATGTTGTTGGACCTTCAGCAAAAGAATTAACAAGCAATTTAAAAGAAGGAGAAATTGTTTTATTAGAAAATGTTCGTTTTGATGCAAGAGAAGAAAAAAATGATGAAAGTTTATCAAAAGAATTTGCAACTATGGCAGAAGTATTTGTAAATGATGCATTTGGAACAGCCCACAGAGCACATAGTTCTACAGCAGGAGTTGCAGAGTTTTTACCAGCTGTTTCAGGATTTCTAATAGAAAAAGAATTAGAATTTTTAGGAAGTGCTTTAGAAAATCCACAAAGACCATTTGTTGCAATCTTAGGTGGAGCAAAAGTTTCAGACAAATTAGGAGTTATAGAAGCTCTTTTAGAAAAAGTAGATAAATTAATAATAGGTGGAGGAATGGCATACACATTTTTCAAATCAATAGGATATAGTGTTGGAAAATCTATATGTGAATTAGATAAATTAGATTTAGCACAAGGATTAATAAACAAAGCGAAAGAAAGAAATGTTAAATTAGTTCTTCCAATAGATAATGTAATTGCAAAGGAAATTGCGCCAGATGCAGAAAATAAAGTAATAGATTCAGATAACATCCCAGAAGATTGGGAAGGTCTAGACATTGGACCAAAAACAGTAGAATTATTTAAAGAGGAACTAAAAGATGCAAAGACTATTGTGTGGAATGGACCAGTTGGATTTTCAGAATATGAAATATTTGCAAATGGAACAAGAAGTATAGCACAAGCTTTAGCAGAAAAAGAAGATGCTGTAACAATTATAGGTGGAGGAGATTCAGCAGCAGCTATAGAAAAAATGGGACTTTCTGATAAAATGACTCACATTTCAACAGGTGGTGGAGCATCACTAGAATTCTTAGAAGGAAAAAAATTGCCAGGAATTGAGTGTTTATTAGATAAATAACAATTAAAGGAGTAAATATGTCATTAGATAAATACAAAGTACAAAATAATGGCACAGAAGAAGAAATAGAAATAGTAAATTATTATAATGATAATTATGAGAAAATAGGCACGATTTCTAGGAAAGAAGGAATAAAACAAAATTTATTATTAGAAGCTGTACAATTATGGATAATTAATCCACATACAAAACAAGTATTAATGCAAAAAAGAAGCAATAGCAAAGTAAATGATGCTTCAATGATAGATGTTAGTACTTCAGGTCACGTAAAAAGTACAGAAACACCAATTCAAGCTGTATTAAGAGAAGCTTCTGAAGAAATAGGTTTAAAGCGAGAAGAATTGGCACAAGAGTTACAAAAAAAGATGATTGTAGAATGTGACTTCGCAAAGTTAGGAAGAAAAGGTAGATATTTTACGCATGAATATGTAGCTTATTTAGAACATCCTTTATCTTACTACACAAAGCAGAAGGAAGAAGTAGAAAAATTATTTTTTATGAATTATGAAGAACTTAAGGAAAAAATAAGAAAAGGAGAATCAAATATTAGGATACCACATAGTAAAGAAACAGATGAGTTACTTTATAGAATAGATGAAAGCCTATATAATTATGAAAAAAACCAAGGAAGAAGAGGAGAGTTAGAATGCGAAGAAAAATAATTGCAGGAAACTGGAAAATGAATATGCTTCCAAATGAAGCAATGAGTTTTATAACTGAGTTAGAGCCACATGTAAAAAACGTAAAATGTGAAATAATATTATGTGTACCATTTACAGATTTATTTTATAGCTTGCTTACAGCACAAAATACAAATATAAAGATAGGTGCACAAAATATGCACTGGGAAGAAGCAGGAGCATACACTGGTGAAATAGCGCCTAATATGCTTAAATGTATAAACGTAGAGTATGTTATAATTGGTCATTCAGAAAGAAGACAATATTTTGCAGAAACAGATGAAACAGTAAATAAAAAAATAAAAGCAGCATTAAAACACGAGTTAAAGCCAATACTTTGCGTAGGAGAAACTTTGAAGCAAAGAGAATTAGGATTAGAAGAAGAAATAATAAAACAGCAAATAATTGGAGCATTAGAAGGAATAACAAAAGAACAGATAGAAAAAATAGTTGTTGCTTATGAACCAATTTGGGCTATAGGAACAGGAAAAGTAGCTACAAAAAATGATGCTAATAATATGATAAAATTAATAAGAAAAGAAATAGAATCACTTTATAATAAAGAAACAGCAAATAATGTAAGCATACTATATGGAGGAAGTGTAAATAAAAATAATTCAAAAGAACTATTTGAAACCTCTGATATAGACGGAGCTTTAGTTGGAGGAGCAAGCTTAAAAGTAAGTGAATTTAATGAAATTATAAAAAATATATCTCTTTAACAAAAGAAAAAATAGAAAATTAAATGTAATATAAGATGAAAGATAGAAAGAAAGAGGTAATAAAAATGAAGAATAAATTGACAATGTTAATGATATTAGACGGATTCGGAGAAAATGGAGAAGAAAGAGCAAATGCAGTTAAATTGGCGAACACACCTAACATAGATAAATTAATGAAAACTTGTCCAACTACAGATATTCATACAAGTGGCCTAGATGTAGGACTTCCAGAAGGACAAATGGGAAATTCAGAAGTAGGACATACAAATATAGGTGCAGGAAGAATTGTATACCAAGAATTAACAAGAATTACAAAATCAATAGAAGATGGTGATTTTTTCACAAACGAAGAATTTGTAGCTGCTATTGAAAATTGTAAAAAATATAATTCAAAATTACACATAATTGGCTTATTATCTAATGGTGGTGTACACAGCCATATACGTCACTTATTTGGATTACTAGAACTTGCCAAAAGAAGAGATTTTGAAGATGTTTATGTGCATTGCTTTATGGATGGAAGAGATACACCGCCATCTTCAGGAGAATCTTTTATATCTGAATTAGAAGAAAAAATGAAAGAAAAAGGCGTAGGTAAAATAGCAACAATTACAGGAAGATTTTATGCAATGGATAGAGATAAAAGGTGGCAAAGAGTTGAAAAAGCATACAATGCATTAGTAAGAGGAGAAGGAGAAAAAGCAACCTCTGCAATTGGTGCGGTAGAAAGCTCTTACCAAAAGGAAATATTTGATGAATTCATAGAACCAACAGTAATAGTAAATGGCGAAACTCCAGTTGCTACAATAGGTAAACATGATAGTGTAATTTTTTACAACTATAGACCAGATAGAGCAAGAGAAATAACTAGAGCATTAGTAGATAAAGAATTTAATGAATTTGAAGTAGAAAAAGATTTAGATTTATATTATGTATGTATGACGAGTTATGATGAAACAATGCCTAATGTTCATATAGCTTTCAAAAAAGAAGAATTAAAAAACACTTTTGGTGAATATATTTCAAATAAAGGGTTAACTCAATTAAGAATTGCTGAAACTGAAAAATATGCGCATGTTACCTTTTTCTTTAATGGAGGAGAAGAAAAGCAATATAAAGGAGAAGATAGAATTTTAGTACCTTCTCCAAAAGTAGAAACATATGACTTAAAACCAGAAATGAGTGCATATGAAGTAACAGACAAAGTAGTAGAAGCAATTAATTCAGAAAAATATGATTGTATAATTTTAAATTATGCTAACCCAGATATGGTAGGTCACACAGGAAATTTAGAAGCAGCAATAAAAGCAATAGAAACAATAGATGAATGTGTAGGAAGAGTAGTAGAAGCAGTTCAAAAACAAGAAGGAGTACTTTTAATTACAGCAGACCATGGAAATGCAGAGCAAATGATAGACTATAAAACAGGGGAACCACACACTGCGCATACAACAAATCCTGTTCCACTAATATTAGTTGGAATGGAAGAGGCTAAATTAAAAGAAGGAAAACTTGCAGATATAGCACCAACAATGCTTGATATAATGCATTTAGAAAAGCCAGAAGAAATGACAGGAGAAAGTTTACTAGTTTAAAAGTTGGAGGCGTTATGGAAAATACACCAAGAATAAGGAGTTTATACGCAAAAATACAAACACAGTTATTTTATATGATACCGGAAAAGTGGGAAAAAATTTATTTATATGCTTCAGTAGTAGAAAAAGCAAATAATGTACAAACAGGAGAAATGTTTTTTTACTATTTTCCAAAAGGAATATTAAAGAAAAATCCAATAAATGTGTATGAAATTCCTTACTTATATAACATAGATGAAGAAGCGTACAATGTTCTAACAAATAAATTATACGAAACAATAAAAGAGCTAAGAAATGAATTTAAAAAAGCTGAGATGGAATTGTGGTCAAATCTTACAATATCAATAGCAAATTTAAAATTCGAAGTAGAGTATAATTATGAAGATTTAGAAAAAAGCGAATATACTAGTGAAGAAAGGCGTATAATTTGGAATTATAGATATTTAAAATTTCCAATAGAGAGATTTTCTAAAAGAGAAAGAAAAATGATAGAAAAATATATAGCAGAAGAATATTTTTCAAATGTAAAAATAGAAAAATATTCAGAAGGCATGTATAATTTTAAAGTGCATAATATTATAGAATACAATAAAGAAGAAAATGTGCCAGACAAAAGTGAGAATGAAGTAAAAGCGAAAAAGCAAGAAATAGATGAAAACATAGATTTTGAAACAAGACACAAAAAATTAGACAAATATGAAATTTATAAAAGGCAAAAAGAAGAAAAAGAAAAAAGAAAAAATCAAGAATTTGCAACTAAAAAAATAGAAAATAATATAGAAGAAAGCCAAAGCGAGGCAGTAACAAAAAGCCAAATATTAAACTTTTGACGCTATTTAGAACGTTATCTAAATAGCGTCCTTTTAATAATGTTATATAAAATGAAAATTTATCTTGAAACTTTGGAATATAAGTAATATAATAATAAAGTAAAAACAAAAGAAATAGAATAATAATGAAAGCTTTGAAAGGAGAAATGAAAATGATTTATTCAAAAGAAGTAGAAGAAATGTGCAAAGTCGCAAAAGGCGTAGACCATGGACCAGCACCAATTCCAGAAGAAGGAAAATGGGTTAAAGCAAAAGAAATAAAAGATATTTCTGGTTTAACACATGGTATTGGTTGGTGTGCACCTCAACAAGGAGCTTGTAAATTAACATTAAACGTAAAAGAAGGAGTTATACAAGAAGCATTAGTAGAAACAGTAGGATGTTCAGGGATGACACACTCAGCTGCAATGGCAGGTGAAATATTAGTAGGAAAAACAATATTAGAAGCATTAAACACAGACTTAGTATGTGATGCTATAAATACTGCAATGAGAGAGCTATTTTTACAAATAGTATATGGTAGAACGCAATCTGCTTTCTCAGAAGAAGGACTTCCAATAGGAGCAGGAATGGAAGATTTAGGTAAAGGACATAGAAGCCAAGTAGGTACAATCTATTCAACACTTTCAAAAGGACCAAGATACCTAGAACTTGCCGAAGGTTACATAGTAGAAATTGGTTTAGACAAAGACGACCAAATAATAGGTTACAAATATGTAAATATGGGAAAAATGATGGACTTTATTAAATCAGGAATAGATGCAAATGAAGCAATTGAAAAAGCTTCAGGAACTTATGGAAGATTTGATGAAGCTGTTAAGAAGATAGACCCAAGAGAGGAATAGAATGGATAAAATTGCACATACATACAAAGAAAATGTTGCAATCGAAATACATGATAGAATTGTAGAAAAACATATAAAAACATTGTCAAAATTTATAGAAAAATTCGATAAAAAAATAATGTAAAAGGAGGAAATAAAATGGCATTATTTGAAAGTTATGAAAGAAGAATAGAGCAAATTAAACCAGTAATGGAAAAATACGGGATAAAAGACTTTGATGATGCATTAAAAATATGCACAGACAAAGGATTTAATCCATATGAAATAACAAGAGGAGTACAAACAATATGTTTTGAAAATGCTTGTTGGGCATATACATTAGGTGCAGCAATAGCAATAAAAAAAGGTTGCACAAAAGCTCATGAAGCAGCAAAAGCAATAGGAGAAGGTTTACAAGCATTTTGTATACCAGGCTCAGTTGCAGATGATAGAAAAGTAGGATTAGGACATGGAAACTTAGCATCAATGCTATTAAGCGAAGAAACAAAATGTTTTGCATTCTTAGCAGGACACGAAAGCTTTGCAGCAGCAGAAGGTGCAATTGGTATTGCAAAATCTGCAAACAAAGTTAGAAAAGAGCCATTAAGAGTTATATTAAATGGTTTAGGAAAAGATGCAGCACAAGTAATTTCAAGAATAAATGGATTTACATATGTAAAAACAGATTTTGATTTCTTCACAGGAAAAGTAAAAGTAGTAGAAGAAATAGCTTACTCAGATGGAGAAAGAGCAAAAGTTAGATGCTATGGTGCAAACGATGTTAGAGAAGGTGTAGCAATAATGTGGTTAGAAGATGTTGATGTTTCTATAACAGGTAACTCAACAAACCCAACAAGATTCCAACATCCAGTTGCAGGTACATACAAAAAAGAAAGATTAGAAGCAGGTAAAAAATACTTCTCTGTTGCTTCAGGTGGAGGAACAGGTAGAACATTACACCCAGACAATATGGCAGCAGGACCAGCTTCATATGGTATGACAGACACAATGGGAAGAATGCACTCAGACGCACAATTCGCAGGAAGTTCTTCAGTTCCAGCTCACGTAGAAATGATGGGGTTAATAGGAATGGGTAACAACCCAATGGTTGGTGCAACAGTAGCAGTTGCAGTAGCTGTTGAAGAAGCTATGAAATAGTTGATAATACTCAATTATAGTAATTTTATATAATTATAAATAAATGTGGATTACCCACATAGTGAATAAAAAATGATGTGACTAAGTAATAAAATAGAGCTTAGAAACATCATTTTTTGTTCCTTCATAAATATTGCACAATAATAAAAAAATATAGTATAATAGAAAAGTAGCAAAAATATACAATAAAAGGAGAAAAAATTGAAAAAGAAAAAAATAGTAAATTTTATAGTATTAGCAATAGTAATTGCAATATTTATATTGGCAATAATATATTTAGCGCCAATAATGAAAAACATATCAACAAAAGAAGGCCAGTTAGCGTTTAAAGAAAAAATAAATAGTTTAGGTTTTTTAGGATTTTTAATATTATTTGGATTAGAAGTAGCACAAATATTTTTTGTAGTAATACCGGGAGAACCATTAGAAATACTTGCGGGCATGTGTTATGGAAGTATAGGAGGAACTATTTTTATAACAGTATCTGTATTTATAACAACAACAATAATATTTTTTGCAGTAAAAAAATATGGAAAAAAATTGGTAGAAGATACATTTAGCAAGGAAAAAGTAGAGAAAATAGAAAATATTAAAATATTAAAAAATCCTAAAAAGGTAGAAATGATAATGGCAATATTATTTTTCGTACCGGGAACACCAAAAGATTTGCTAGTTTATATAGGAGGTTTGCTTCCAATAAAACCATTAAAATTTATACTAATATCAACATTTGCAAGATTCCCTTCAGTAATTTCATCAACAGTGGTAGGAGCAGGTATAGTAAATGGAAATATAAAAATAAGCATAATTTCATATGTAGTTACATTTATAATTACAGCGATAATACTTATATTAATAAATGTATTTGACAAAAATAAGGAAACGGAAGATGTGCTAAAAGTGTTAAAATAATTGAATTGTGCATTTTTTGTTCCAAAGCTTATAAAAAACTTGAAAGAATAGCTAAAATATAGTAAAATATACAAGTAGGTTAACATATAGTAAAAAATATTATCAATTAATGGAGGTAATAGTATGCAAAAAGTAAAAGTAGAAACATTAATATGGGACTGCGACAACACTATTTGGATTCATCGGAAGGATGAAGTTGAGTTAATTTCTAAACATCTTGGAATAGAAGATGTTGCAACCCTAAAAGTACAGTTTTTCCAATGGATTAAGAATTTCAATGACTTTTTTGAAGAAAGGCTAGTAACAACTGGCAGAATTGAGAAATTTGTAGAAAGGAATATGCCAATTTTAGAGGCATATAACATTAGTGCAGGAAAATTTTTAAAAGAAATGGCAGAAGTTGAAACTAGTTTTTTGAATAATGAAGCAATTGAAACACTAAAGTACTTTTATGGTGAAGGGTATAAAAATATTGTTTTAACTGATTGGATTGCAAAAACGCAGCTAAAATTGTTAAAGAAATATGATATTTTGCAGTATTTTGAAGAAATACACACATGTGATGAATTTTATATAAAGAAAAATCCAAGAGCAAAAGAAAGAGTTATAAAAGAAGGTAAAGAAGACAGTTATATAATGATTGGAGATTCTTTGGAAAGCGACATAGCATTTGCAAATGTAGCAGGAATAAAGTCCATATGGTATAACAGAAATGGAAGTAAAAACAATACAAAATTTGTACCAACATATGAAATAAGGTCAATGAAAGAGTTGTACGAAATAATAGAATGATTAAAACGCTGTAAGTAGCTATATTTAGCTGCTTACAGCGTTTTAAAAATATACGAACAAAAATTTGAAAAAACTTCGAAAAAACTATTGACAAATTGAAAAAAAGAATATAAAATATGTTCAACAAAAGCGAACAAGAATTTGCAAAAACAAAATTTTATTAAGGAGTGGTTAACATGAGTATATTTTCAAATAAAAATAATGTAATAACATATACAGTAAATAAGGCTGCAACAAGCAATATGTACATATCAGTGCAAAATGGAGAAGTTGTTATAAATGCTCCTTGGTACACTACAAGTAGTCAAATTCAAAAAGTAGTAGAAGAAAAGAAACAATGGATTTTAAATAAAATAAATGAATATGAAATATCATGTGAAGAAAAAAGCAATTATACAAAAATAAAAACTGTAAAAGTATTGGGAAAAAATTATGATTTAGCAGTAAACTACAAAAAAATAGCTGTACCAAGCTTGGAATTTGTTAGTAATAAAATACAAGTTACTTTGCCAGTTAAATTTAAAAACATAGAAAATGCAGATTTAGTAAATATTTTAATGGAAAAAATGTACAAGAAAATAGCAGAAAAAGAAATAGAAAGAGCTATGGAAAAAACAAGAATAATGCTAGAAATAGCACCAGAGGATTATGAAATAGAAAATATAAATAGCATTACTGAAACTATTGCTATGTGTAAAGATAACAAAATAACAATTAGTCCTAATATTGCAAGGTATTCAAAAGATATTATAGACTATATTGTATTACATGAATTTTGTCATTTAAAATATAAAAATCATACAAAATCTTTTTATAATATGATAAAAACATATATGCCTAACTATGAAGAAAAAGCAAAAGAATTAAATGGAATAGTTTATTAAAAATTTTATTCAACATTACCTTCTAAATGAATATAATGAATAAGGAGGTAATGTTATGGATGGAATTTATGATATAAAATTAAATACACCAATGGGGGCTATGAATGGAAAGGTAATGTTAAAAACTAATGGAGAAAATATAGAAGGTGTATTAGAAATAATGGGAATGAAAAACAGTTTAAATGGAGGAAAAGTAAAAGGAAATCAATGCTATTTTAAAGGAAATATAAAGAATAATGCGCTAAGCATAGAATATGAAATAATGGGTCAATTGACTGGAAATATATTAAATATATATGCTAAAACAAATATGGGTGAATTTAAATTGCAAGGAAAGAAAGTTGGATAGCAATATAAATGCAAAGTATTATAAGAAATATACTTGTCTAATAAAAAACTATTTGTTCTAAAAAAGTATATGTAAGAATAAGATATACAAAAAAGAAAGAGGAACGAATATGGATAATTTAGATAAAAAAGAAGCAAAGGAAAATTTAATAAGAATTATAAAAGGTAGTGGAGTAGCTTTAGGAATTACTTTATTATTATTGTTTATTTTTGCTGTGTTACTAACATATACAAATATAGCAGAATCAGTAATTAAGCCTGTTATTATAATTGTTACAGCAATTAGCATTTTAATTGGTAGTAGTTTAAGTACATTGAAAATAAAGAAAAATGGATTGCTAAATGGGGCAATAGTAGGCTTTATTTATATATTTTCTTTATATATTATTTCTAGTATTACTGGTTCTGGCTTTAATTTAAACATTATAAGTATAGTAATGATAGCTGCAAGCGTCGCAGCCGGAATGGTAGGCGGAATAATAGGAGTAAATTTAAATTAATAATAGCATACAAATTGGTCAATTGAAAAAATAAATTCTAGTTAAAAAATTAAATTCCATTTACTAATTAAAATCTATTTAAAAGGTGAAGTGAAAAACAATTCTGTAAAGTAAAAGCAAATTGTATGCTTAAAAGCGATTTTAAAGAAATATTTAGCTAAAAAATATTGTTTTTTCTGCTTTTTGTGTGTAAAATTAAAGTAGAGATTAAAGAGATTTGCATAACAAACAAACCAAATTGTATTTAAGTTTTTTTCGGGTAAAAGTAAATACTATTTGACTTAAGGTTATAATATATTTAGTTATGTAAATGTTTTTGGCTGTTTTGTTAATTTTTTATTTTATAAGGCGAGGAGTAGTGTTTACCTTGTCTTTGGCTATTTCTTGTATATTAAGTTTGCTAGCTAGTTCTTTTCAATTGTCTTATGTTGCTTTAAAATTCCTATCATAAAACCAGTATTTTCAAATATAAAAGTTTGAATGTAAGGAAATTCTTGTTTAGTATAGACAGCATCCATTTCAGTTGTAGCCATATCTGGATTATTTTTGGAAAAATACAGGACTAAATCATGAAAAAATTTTTAAAAGTCTGTTAATCATTGAAATAAAATGGTTAGCAGACTTTTATTGATAAAAAATTTGCTCTTTCTTATGCAATAAATAAAATATATTATGTATTTTTTCTTCTGTTCCTAAACTTACAAAAAATCTTATTTTCTTTAAACTTCTTTTATAATCTTCTTTAAATGTTTTTATATCTCTTAATAAACTTGATATATAATATCTTTTTTCTATTACTTTTTCTCCATTATCTTTTTCTTACCATCCCTATACTTCGTAGTTTTTCCAATTTATCTTTATCAAAATACTCTTGTACATCCGCATAAAAATTTCCTTGCTTCCCTTTTAAAATAATACAATACTCTCCTCCTTTTTCTATAACTGCTTTTACATTTTATTTTTGCGTGTTCAATGCATCCCATGTGCATACTACTCCTTTTAAATTTAATCTTTCTATTATTTTTGGTATTGCTGTTATCTCATTTGTTTTTTCTTCTATCATTTCTTGCTCTATGCATATCCAACATTTACTTGAAAATACATTTAACATATTTAATAGTTTTATTTCACCATCTTTTCTTGCACTGCCTCTTTCAACTTTTCCGTCAAAGTGATACATTTCTTTTTTACTTTTATTTGTTTCTGTTAATATATTCGAAAACTCTATACATATTTTATTTATTTCATTTGGTTCTAATAATGAAATTACTCTTTCATATGTTTGAGCAGATGGAATTCCTCAGGTTAACAACAAAAATTTTCTTAACTATTTTTTATTTTTTACTGCAAACATTTCTATTTCTTCCCATTTATCGCAATTAGATATTACTGCAAGAAGTGTTACACATACTATATCCAATATCTTGTACTTACATTTTCTTTTCATTCTTTTATCGGTTAAAATTTTTGCTTCATTTTTTAGATGATTTAGTTCTGTTATGCTTAATTTTTCAATGTTTTCAGTTTTATTATTTATTTTATTTTTTATATCATTTGTATTCATTTTTTATCACCAAAGATATTTTAATAAATAATCTTAAAAAAATCAAATTTTAACAAATAAAAGTCTGCTAACCATTTTATTTCAATGATTAACAGACTTTTAAAAAATTTTTCATGATTTAGTCCTGGGAAAAATATGTAAAATATTGACAATTTATAAAAAATATAATAAAATTTTTTAGAGGAGGTTTTTGAAAAATGTAAAACTGCCTAAAATTTTACGAACACAAAGAATATGGAAGTTACTTTGTGTAGCTATTATTTTTTTACAATTGTAAAAGAATAAAATTTTTTTATTATGTTATTATGGAGGTGACAAGTTTAGCAATTAAATTTGAAGTAACTAACAAAATGTTTTAATAATGAAAAAAGGAGAATTTGCTATGAAACGGAATTTTATAAAAAAAGTTGTAGCTTTTATTTTGACATTAACGATGTTAGTAGGAATGATGTCAACAAGTACTTTTGCTGTTAAAGCGGAGGAAGGAAATATAACCAATGTAACGAATGGAAAAACTTTTACCTTACGTAAAGAATATTACGATTTATTGGTAAGTCATTCTTTATATGGAACTAAGGATTATATTGCGTATCCATGGGGAGATGTTTTTTATATCTGGTTTTTTAATGATGATTTAACAGATGTAAAATTTAGTATGTGGGATAGAGGAGAGGAAAATTTTGGACTATATCCTTCCAAAGATGTTTCATTTACTGAATATGTATATGATAAAAACACACTAGAATTTATAAAGTCTTGGGATAGAACTATAAATACTTCAAACGCATATAACTATAGTTACGATTTTATTTCAAGTTTTAATATATACACGGATAAGAGCTATAGTGTATATTTTTATGAAACAAAAGAAAGTCGGCCAGTAAAACCAGACACTCCAGTAGAGAATGAAGATATAACCAATGTAACGAATGGAAAAACTTTTACCTTACGTAAAGAATATTACGATTTATTGGTAAGTCATTCTTTATATGGAACTAAGGATTATATTGCGTATCCATGGGGAGATGTTTTTTATATCTGGTTTTTTAATGATAATTTAGCTGATGTAAAATTTAGTATGTGGGATAGAGGAGAAGAAAATTTCGGACTATATCCTTCAAAGGATGTTTCATTTACTGAATATGTATATGATAAAAATACACTAGAATTTATAAAATCTTGGGATAGAACTATAAACACTTCCAATGCATATAACTATAGTTATGATTTTATTTCAAGTTTTAATATCTATACAGATAAAAGTTATGAGACATATTTTTACAAAGTTAAAGACCAGAATGAAGATATAGAGAATCCTATAGTGACATTTGAAAAGTTAGAACCTAATGAAGCAAAAGAATTTTTAAGATATATTTCAGGAGCAGGAGCATTAGTTAATATTGAGAAACAATTACCAAAGTATTATAATCTTCTCATAGGCGAAATTAAAGATCCAGAGGAGGAGTTGCAAACAAAAGTATCTTTTCTGACTTACCTTTACTATTGTCTTGATGCTCAGATGGCAAAAAGTAATGAAAGAATTAACATGGGTGCTACTCATCTAATACACTGGGTAGAAGATAATAATAGTATAGCCAATATCATCTATTCAGAAGTTAAGGATGAACTTGTTGACTTTTTAAAAGAAACAATTGCAGAAAGCAAAAATATTCCGGCGATGGAAATAGGAGGAATTAATATAGCTACAGCCATTATGGATTATGGAGAATTATTTATTGTTTCTTTAGGTAGCATTCAAGCAGTTCGACAGAAAGATGAAATCGAATATTTAATTGCATATAAGCAATTGTTGGAGGCACGGGCAACTGGAGACGAAATAAATATTACCGTAGCAGAGATAAACCTAGAGGTGGTAAGTAAAAACATGACATTGGGCGGAAATATCGAACCATGCAAGAAATTTGCTACATACCTATTCAATATTGAGCAAAGTCTTCCTATGTAATTCTTTTAATTATACCCCCATCAACCAGCCCCCCAATTATGTTTATAATTGGGGGGCTATATATATTATTTAAAATAATTTGGAGCGTCATACATTGGATATTCAGTAGGTAAAATAAAATCACTATCTACAACCTCATTAAATGTTATATTCTTTATCCAAGCATCTGGAGTTGCATTAGTCTGTTCTGGTTTTATCATAGCAGTGCCTAGAACAAAACCTGTTGATTTCTCTATCCAATAGGCAGAAACACTTGCATCAGTTTTATTATTTGTTTGCCAAGTACCGTTGCTAGCTTTAGTAGAATAAACTTCCTTTACAAAAATACAATCTTTTCCTTCAAGTTTTTCATCCTTAATATAAGAAAGCTCTCTTTTGGCATTAGCATCTTTAATATTAATTCTATAGAAAACTTCAAATTGCAGTCCTTTATCAAGATGAGTTGCTTTTTGAACTGATATCATTTTTTTCTTATCAGAAACAATATACAATTTTTCTTTATCTAAGTCAGTAATAGTATAGCTGACTAATGTGTTGCCATCATTACTTTCAATAACTGCCATTTTCATCTTATTTCCTTTATAATAGTATTTATTAACTGCATACACATTTTTTCTTTCGATACAAACATTCTGCATATCTTGCATATTTTCTATACCTTTTTGAACTAAAGCATAGATGTTTTCATTTGAGTATTTGGTATTAGGCAAACGAAATTTAAAAAATAAAATGCTAAATAAAATAACAAATAATATTATAGTAAAACATATCCAAAATTTTTTCATATATAAATTCCCTCCTTTCACTTTTATTTTGATAATACAATATCATACAGCATTTTACATGTCAATAAAACAATTTTTTAATATTAAAACGTCAAGTGAAAAGTTAAATGCAATTTTTAATATTAAAATATGTCAATTTACAAAAAAATGGTTGAATTTTTTATTATTTTAATATAAAATTAGCTAGTAATGTTAATAATATAAAAAACATTATATAAAAAATGTAGAAAGGAAGCAATTTAATTTAAGATTAAATTGAAGAACAAAAAATGACTTTAGAAGATATAAAAAATAATAAAGAAATAGAGGAACTTATATTAAGTTCACAAAGGCAATTAAATGCTTTAGGCTATACAGAACATTCAATGAGGCATATTTCTATAGTTTCAAATAGAGCAGCTAAAATATTAGAAACCTTAGATTATCCTAAAGAAAGAATAGAGCTTGCAAAAATAGCAGGGTATATGCATGATATAGGAAATTGTGTAAATAGGGTAGACCATGCACATTCTGGAGCAATACTTGCTTATCAGATTTTAAAAGAAATGGGAATGAATGTTAAAGATAGAACAGAAATAATGATGGCAATAGGAAATCATGATGAACAAACAGGAACAGCAGTAAGTGATATATCTGCAGCATTAATACTTGCGGACAAGTCTGATGTGCATAGAGATAGAGTAGTAAACACAAATATGTCTACATTTGATAAACATGATAAAGTAAATTATGCAGTTACAAATGCAGATTTTATAATAGATAAAGAAAAAAGAAAAGTAACCTTAGATTTAACGATAGATACAAATATTTGCCCAGTTTTAGATTATTTTGAAATATTTATGGATAGAACAATGATGAGCAAATATGCAGCTAAGTATTTAAATATATGGTTTGAGCTTATTATAAATGATACTAAATTATTATAGTAAAAAAATTTACAAAAATAAAAGAAGAAAGGAGTGTATGATTTATTAAAATAAATCATGCAATGGGAAAATGAAAAATTTTAAAGGTTTTAAAATAACAATTATAATATTACTAATTATATTATTATCAATGGTGTCTTTTATTGGAATATATGTACAAAATAAAAATCAAATGGAAAATGTATTGCCAGAATATATTTTGTCAAACAATTTAAAAGGACATAGAAGAATAGAACTTAAAGTAAATGATGAAGTTAAAGAAACAAAAAAATATGATGAAAGTGGAAATTTAATTACAGATGATTCAACAACTGAAGTAGCTAGAACAGAAGAAATAAAAGTAAATAGTGATGAAGTTTTAACAAAGGAAAATTTTGAAGAATCTAAAAAAGTATTAGAAAAAAGACTAGAAAAAATGCAAGTTACAAATTATGTTATTAGACAAAATGAAGAAAACGGAAACATAATTATAGAGTTACCAGAAAATGATGATACAGATAATGTAGTTGGACAAGTTTCTTTACAAGGAAAATTTGAAATTGTAGACAAAGATACAAATGAAGTGTTAATGACAAACGAAGATTTAAAATCTGTTCAAAGTAGATATGGAACAACATCTTCAGGAACAACAGCAATTGTTTTAAATATTCAATTTAATAAAGCAGGAACAGAAAAATTTAAAAACATAACAAATACATATGTACAATCTACACAAACAGTAGGAGAAGGCGAAGAAGCAAAAGAAGAAACTGTAACAAAACAAATATCTGTAAAAATAGATGATACAACATTGACTTCAACATATTTTAGTGAAGAAATAAATAATGGGTTATTACAATTATCTGTAGGTTCTTCTACAAATAGCACTGCTGAAGAATTACAAGAATATGCAAAAGAAGCAAGTAGGTTAGCAGCTGTTTTAGATTCTGGCAAAATGCCAATTGTATATGAAGTAAACCAAAATAAATATGTACTTTCAGAAGTAACAAACCAAAATATAGCTATAGTAATAGTAGTTTCAATAATTATTCTTACAATAGGTATTGTGTATATAATTATAAAATATAAGTCAAAAGGAATTTTAGCAGGTATTTCTATAATAGGATATATAGCATTGCTATTAATTGTTATTAGATACGCAAATGTAGAGGTATCTATAGCAGGAATTATAGAAATATTATTTAGCACATTAATAAATTATATGATTGTACTAAGTATTCTAAAAGAAGAAAAGTTAAGTGATAGTATGAAGAAATATGCATTAGCACTTATACCCGCATTAATTATTTCAAGTGCATTTACATTTACAAACATTGCAGTTGGAACAGTACTATTCTGGGGAATAGCTATAACACTATTATACAACTTAACTATTACAAACTTATTGTTAAGAGATTAGTAAAGAAGCAAAGTTTAAAAAATAATTATAATTTTGGTTGCTTTTGTGACTTGAAGAAAGGAAGAATGTGATTAATTATGAAGAAAAAGTATTTAGTAGGATTGGTATTTTGTATAATTATAATTGTTGGAATTATTCTAACAGCTACTATAGGACTAAATTTGAATTTGATGTATTCAAATCATAAAAGTATAGATATATACTTAGAAAAAGAATTTGATAACAATGACATATATATAATTGCAAAAGAAGTTTTTGGAAATGAAGAAGTAAAAGTACAAAAAGTAGAATTATATGAAGATATAGCATCAATTATTGTAAAAGATGCAACAGATGAACAATTAGAGCAATTAAGTAGCAAAATAAATGAAAAATATGAATTAGAAAAAACAACAGAAGATATGGTAATAACAGAGGTGCCAGAAGTTAAAACAGAAGATTTAATAAAACCATATATTGCACCAACAATAATTTCATTTGTAATAGTTGTTATTTATTTAGTAATATATATAGTGATAAATAGCAAAGAGCGTAAAGATGTAAATATTTTTAAAGAAATATTAAAAGCGATTATAACAATAATAGGAATAGAATTATTATATTTGTCAGTACTTGCAATTACAAGAATAGAAGTTGGTTACTGGACACTTCCAATAGGAGTTATAATATATGTATTTACAACAATATTAATGTTATTAAAATTAGAAAAAAGATTTAAAAAGCAAGAAAAGAAAAAATAATAAATAACAAAAAATAGACATTATTCATAAAATAGAATAGGATGTCTATTTTTTTTACATATTAAATAGAAAGGAATGTGAGTAAAAATGAAAATAAGAATATATGAAACTTTGAGAAAAATGTTTAATCTTCATAATAATAGGGAAGAAACTAGCATTGATATTGAAGAAGTAAAAACAATTATGAAAAACGACATAGGAGCAACCTTAGTGGATGTAAGAAGTCCACAAGAATATAGAGAAGGACATTTAAATAGAAGCATAAATATTCCTCTTTATGATTTGGAAAAAAATTGCGAAGAAATGCTAAAAGATAAAAACAATACAGTAATTTTAGTATGTCAATCTGGAAGTAGAAGTAAAAAAGCATTAAAAATTTTACAAAGTATGGGATATACAAGCATATATCAGCTAGCACGGTGGACTAGACAATATAAACTAAAAGGACATTTGGGGACGGGTCACTTTTGTCCTTTACATAATTACAAAAATAAATATATAATAAAAACATATTATAACTTTATGTAAAGGACAAAAGTGACCCGTCCCCAAATGTCCTTTTTATTTGCTTACGTTATTTAGTATTCGGTAAGTTCTGCAGATATTACAGTCATTGCAAATAGAAATTCTATTTCCAAAGACTAGTTTTAAGGTGCTTATAAATTCGTCTTCTGGACCAACCAAGTGGATTTCAATTTTTCGAGGAAGAAGAGTAAGCAAGGCATTTAATGCGTAATCATTTGAAGAAAATGAAATATCTGATAAATATTTTGCATTAAAATTATTGTCTTTTAAATTTATAACATTTTTATTTTCATTTAACAAAATTGAATTTCCATTTGTGTAAATTAAATGAATGATAGAAGAAACAGGGTCTTTAGCATCTATATATAGTTTTAGCAAATTTATAAATTCTGTATACTCTTTTTCAATAACATATTCATTTACACTATTGTCTACTATTTCTTCTAAGGTAGAAAGATAATTTCCTAATCTAAAGGTAACAAAGCCGTCTAATACCATGGATTTGTTTGAAGTTATATATTCTAATATAGAAGTCCAAAGTTCTTGCTTTTTATATTTAAAATTGGAACATTCTTCTAAAATAATATGTTCGTAGCAATTTTCTTCAATAAGTTTTTTTTCAAAATCATCAAAATAAAAATATTGAGAATTTATAATTCTTTTTATTAAAATAGGTTCATAGAAAAATATGATGCAATCAGCAAGTAAATCAGCTAGAAAGTTTAAAAAAGCACTTACAGAATTTCCTTTATAGTGAAGAATTACATTGTTATAGCATTTGAATTTTTTGCTTATAAAATAAATATTTTCTAAAGAAGAGGCTTCTACATTTTTTAATAGATAATTTATAATTTCATTATTGTTTGTTTTTATACAAAAAGATTTCATACTAAAAAATCCCCTTTCTTTTTATATGTATTATTATCTACTAAAAAACTTTAGATATACATATTTTATTCGAAAGAGGAAATTTTGGTAACTTGGGCTTGAAAAAAATATATTTAATAGTATATTTTATAATCAATTTCAGGGAAAATACAATCTCTTTTTTCCACAAGTTTAAGAAAATCTAAATCTATATTGTTTTCTTTTATTTGATTGTACAGCTTTGTAAAACGTCCAATGTGGTCTTTTATTCTTTTTTTAGCATAATCAACCATTGTACCGTTTGTAATAATGAATAGCCAATCACTACTTTGTGCAAGTAAAAGTTCACGTGCACATTGATTTAAAGTTCTAATTTTTGTTTTGTTTTTTTCATTGTAGAAGGTATGAGCAAGTTCAACCATTTTATCTCCAGCAACATGTAAATGACGATGAACGTAGTCATTTGTTTCGTTAAGCCACACTTGGCTGTAACCATTTGCACCCCAACTAGAACGGCAAGGTGTACATACTTGCATTTCAGGATACATATCTATATATTTACCAGGAGTAGTTAGTTTAAATTCATTTTGGTCAAAATGAATTTTTTTGAAAAGTATATACAACCAATATGGACCTTCATACCACCAGTGACCATAAAGTTCAGCGTCATAAGGACAAAGTATAATAGGAGGCTTATCCATAAAAGATGCAGCCATATTTATTTGTTCTTTTCTACAGTCTAAGAAGTGGCCTGCTTGTTTTTCACAAGAGTCTTTTGCCCATTGAATATTATAAATGTCTTTTTCTTCACATTTTCCAGTAATTCTATGGTATTTAATTCCAGTGTGAACTCTAATTCCGTCATGAGTAATGTATGGTTTAATGTAGTCGTAAGGTGTATCATATCCAATATCTCTGTAAAATTCACGATAGTTAAAATCACCAGGGTAACCATTTATAGAACTCCACACTTGCCTTGAAGATTCCATATCTCTACCAAAGGCAACAATTCCTTCGGGAGAAACTATAGGAGAGTAGGTCCCATAAACTGGCGTAGGGTCAGCGTATAAAATTCCATGTGTTTCGGTAATAATATATTGTATGCCAAATTCTTTTAAATATTTGTCTGCTTCTGGAACATATCCACATTCAGGAAGCCAAATTCCACGTGGTTTTCTGCCAAAATATTTTTCATAGGTTTGTACTCCTACTGCAATTTGAGCTTTTACAGTTTGTTCAGTTAAATATAAAATTGGAAAATATCCATGTGTTGCTCCACAGGTTATAATTTCCAAAACACCTAAATCTTGAAAGTGTTTAAAACCTTGAATAATATTATCATTATAAATGTCGTGGAAAACATGTAAATCGTTAGAATACCTTTCAAAATAATATTTAGAAAGGTCATTTACTCGTTTATCATATGTAGTTCTTTCTATTTCTTTTTTAGCAAGTTCAATATGTTTTTTTAAATATTTAATATATCTTTTTTGTAATAGCTTATTATCAAGCATATTTAAAAGTGGAGGAGTCATAGACATGGTAATAGAAAAGTCTACTTTTTCTTCCACTAATTTTTCAAAATTAAGCAAAAGAGGAATGTAGGTTTCTGAAATTGCTTCAAATAACCATTGTTCCTCTAAATAATTTTCACTTTCTGGGTGATGTATAAAAGGCAAATGTGCGTGTAACACAAAGCTTACGTATCCTTTTGGTGCATTCATTGGTATTTTCTCCTTATAAATTTATTAGAACTTTGAAGATGGATTTCTTAAGTCTAGTTTGTCAAAGCTAATTTTTTCATTTGCATACATTTTTTTGTAAAATTCTTCAATAGATGAAATTTTTCCCACTCTTTTAAGAAGAGAAAAGCTTACTATGTCTTTTTTTGTAGTATTTTGATTTTTTACATTTCTAAAATATACAAATTTAGGCAAATTATCGAAAAGAATGTGGTCATTTGGAGCATCTATATCATTTGAATTTGCAATGTGTAAGTAACTATTTGTAATTGTTACATAATTATTTATAGGGCGTCTACCAAGTTCTATTTTATAGTCACAATTACTATCAGCAACAGTTAAATACCAACTATTTGCAAAGTCGTTTATATCAATTTCAAAAGAATAGTTCATGGTTATGTTATGAATTATTAAAACAGGCTTTGTATTGTTGAAAAAATACTCTCCATATTCTTCAATATATTTATTTTTATCTTCATCAGAGATATCCCAATAAACAAATAGAGTATTAGGTGTTTGTGCTAAGACTTTTACAACAGTTTGGTTGTAACGGTAAGGTAAGTCATAGTATTCTATAATTTCTACTTTTTCTTTTTTAGCATTTTTTTGTGCAGTTGAAGATTTTGTAGTTTTTTTAGTAGATTTACTAGAAGCCTTTTTGGCGGTAGTAGTAGATTTTTTTGAAGTGGTTTTTGTAGACTTCTTAGTAGTTTTAACAGATGATTTAGTAACACTGTTTTTAGCTTTACTAGCAGTAGTTTCTACTTTTTTTGTTTTAGGTTTAGCAGTTTTTTTATTAGCAGTGCTTTTAGAAGCAGTTGCTTTTTTAGTAGTTTTTTCTTCAACTATTTCAGTGTTTTCTTTAGCTTTTCTAGGCATATTTTCCTCCTTAGTGAATAACGCATTTTATTCTTAATATATACTATATCAAAAACAAAATAAATTCAATAGAATAAATAGAAAAAAAGTAAAATATTTTGTAAAAAAATGTTTACTTTTGCAAAAAACTTGTATAGAATAGTAGAAAGAAAAAACAAAAGAAAATATAGAAGAAAGGGGTTAATAAAAACCTATGAAAATTTTAATGCTAACATGGGAATACCCACCAAGAATAGTAGGTGGAATCGCTAGAGTAGTGCATGATTTGTCAAAAAGATTAATAAAAGATGGTCATGATGTTACAGTTGTTACTTATAGAGAGGGAGAAATGCCTTACTATGAAAATGATAAAGGGGTAGAAGTATATAGGGTAGATAACTATATGATTAAGCCAAATAATTTTATTGATTGGATAATGCAATTAAATTTCAATTTAATTGCAAAAGCTTCAGAAATAATTGCAAAAGAAGGAAAATTCGATGTAATACATGCACACGATTGGTTAGTAGCAAATGCAGCCAAAACTTTAAAACATGCTTACGATATTCCACTTGTTTCAACAATACACGCAACAGAAAGCGGAAGAAATAGCGGAATACATGATGAAACACAAAGATATATAAATGATACAGAGTGGATGCTTACATACGAATCTACAGAAGTAATAGTAAATAGTAATTTTATGAAAGGGCATATTCAAGGTTTATTTGGACTTCCTTTCGATAAAATTAATGTTATTCCAAATGGAATTAATTTAACAAATTTCAATGGGGTAGAAAGAGATTATGAATTTAGAAGACAATATGCTTTAGACAATGAAAAAATAATTTTATATATGGGAAGACTTGTATATGAAAAAGGAATTCAAAATCTAATTGCAGCTATGCCTAAAATATTAGAAAACTATAATGATGCAAAATTAATAATAGCAGGCAAAGGTGGAATGCTAGACGAATTAAAAGCACAAGTAGAAAGCATGGGAATAGCTAATAAAGTATATTTTACAGGATATTTAGATGCAAAACAAGTTCAAAAAATGTACAAATGCGCAGATGTAGCAGTATTTCCAAGCACATATGAGCCATTTGGAATAGTAGCCTTAGAAGCAATGCTTGCTGGTGTTCCAACAGTTGTATCAGATGTAGGTGGATTAAACGAAATAGTAGAACATGGCGTAACAGGAATGAAGAGTTATGCAGGAAACAGCAATTCAATAGCAGATTCAATATTAGCATTATTATATGACCATGCACTAGCTACAACAGTTTCTAAAAATGCAAAAGCAAAGGTAAAAGAATTGTATAGCTGGAACAAAATTGCACAAGATACACATTTCACATATCAAAAAGCAATTTGCCAAACAATGGCTGAAAAACAAGCAAATCAAATAGCACAAGAAAATGCCAAAAAAGCTAAGAAGGCTAAAAATAATGATACAGAAATAACAAATTTACTAGCTTTCAAGAAAAAGCATGCATATGCTTAAAACTCCATTGGGGACGTTTACTTTTGGAGCCATAAAGTCCCTTTTGGTATAATTAATTAAGAAAAGAGGAAATCTAATGAACGTATATGATACTGCAAATAAATTAGCAGGAGAAATAAAATCTTCAGAAGAATACAAAAAGTACAAAGCAGCTAAAAAAGGTTTGGATTCTAATGCTGAACTAAAGAAAAAGGTAGAAGACTTCGAAAAATTGCGTTATGAAGTTCAGCTTCTAGCAATGCAGGGAAAAGAAGTGGAAGAAGATAAAAATAAAAAATTGCAAGAGATGTACACTATATTAATTCAAAATAAAGAAATAAAAGAATATTTTGATTTAGAAGTGAAATTTAATGTAATGATTGCTGATGTAAATAAGATAATTGCAGAATCAGTACAAGATGTACTATAATGTCGAAAAAAGTCGTAAATGGTAAAATTCCATTTACGACTTTTAAAATTATTTCAATTTATAAATCATTAGCAAATTATATATTATTTTTATACCTTGGTGTCGCGGCCTTCCATTTATAATATTACTAGCATGTTGGCCGCTCCAATCGCACTCGCAGTAGCTCGTTTGGTCGACTTACGCGGTATTGCAAATAATATATAATTTGCTGCTGATAAATAGGAAAAGGAGAAGATAACATGGAATTAATAGTAGTATTAATAATATTAATAGTCGTTTTAATAATTGGAGCAATAATTTTTGAACTTAATTTTAAAAAGCTGAAAGAAGCGGGGAATAACCCAAAATGTGATGAAATCATTTCTAAATTTCCAAATAACAAAAAGGTGTGTGAAAGCATATTAGAAAAGCTAGACAATAATAGCGTAAAAATAGTAGAAAATAATGATAAAACATCAAGTCTATATATTGCAATTTCAAATACTATTTTTATTGCAAACATAACAAAAACGTATACAAGAATTCAAACAATTGCACATGAATGTTTGCATTCTGTTCAAAATAGAAAATTGCTAATATTTAATTTTATATATTCAAATGTATATATATTATATTTTGCTATTAGCCTAATATTAACAATATTTAACGTGTTTAAAAATTATGAGCTAAACATAATAATATTAAGTGTTTTAAGTTTTTTATATTATCTTGTAAGAGCATATTTGGAAACAGATGCTATGACACGAGCAGAATTTTTGGCAAAAGAATATTTATATGAGTATAACGAAAAAAATATGGTATGTACAAATGAAGAAGTAGAAGAGTTAGTTAATGAATATAAAAGGATAAATAAAATAGGAATTCCTGCTACAAATTTTATTTTGTTTGCAAATTGTAGCTTAAAAATAATAATTTATACAATAGTTGCTATAATTAAATAGAACAAAAGAGGCAGGAATAGAAAAAAATAGGCTGTCCGAATTGGGCAGCCTTAAATTAAAAGTCTTTACTAAATTTAGAGAATTTTTTAAGCTTATCATAAACTAATGCATTTACTGTTCCGGCAGGAAAACGACCATAAGAATCTTTCTTTCCGGCAGGTACGCCTGTTAAAATTTCAATTCCTTCTTCAATAGAAGAGATTGCATATATGTGGAATTTTTTGTCTTTTACAGCCTTTACAATTTCTTCAGAAAGACTTAAATTTTGAACATTTTGAATTGGTATTATAACACCGTGTGTTCCGTCTAAACCTCTCATTTTACATACTTGGTAAAAGCCTTCTATTTTATCATTTACTCCACCAATTGGTTGAATTTCACCTTTTTGGTTAACAGAGCCAGTAACGGCAAGCGATTGGTTAATAGGGATACCTGATAAGCTAGATAAAATTGCATAAAGCTCTGTACTAGAAGCACTGTCGCCATCTACACCATTATATAACTGCTCAAAACATATACTAGCAGTAAGAGATAAAGGAAAGTCTTGTGCAAACATTTCGCCTAAATAGCCACTTAAAATTAGAATTCCTTTAGAATGTGAAGAACCAGAAAGGTCAACTTCTCTTTCAATATTAACAATTCCATTTTTGCCCATGTATGTGTTGGCTGTAATCTTTACAGGTTTTCCAAAAGTATAATCTCCAATTGTCATAACAGTTAATCCATTTATTTGACCGATTTTACTGCCACTTGTTTCAATAAGTAAAGTATTTTCTTCAATCATTTCCATATATTTTGCATCATATTTTTTTACTCTTTCAATTCTTTCCTTTAAAGCTGTATCTATATAATTTGCAGTTACTATTTTCTTTTTATCCATTTGAGCCCAAGTTGCAGCTTCACCAACAACTTGAGAAATATCTGTAAATCTAGTAGAAATTTTTTCTTTGTCACCAGAAATTTTAGAAGCATATTCTACCACTTTAGCAACAGCTGCTTTATCTAAATGAGGAAGCTCTTCTTGTTCACAAAAACCGTGTACAAATTGAGCAAGTTTATTCATATTTTCTTCATTTAAAGGAGCATCTTCAGCAAATTCTACTTTTACTTTAAACAATTTTCTAAAATCACTGTCCATTGCAAGTAAAGATTGGTAAATTGAATCATTTCCTACCATAATTACTTTAACATCTAGTGGAATAGGCTCTGGTTTTAAAGAAATCATAACCATTGAAGAACGTTGGTCTGCATTATTTTCAATAGAAAGTTGTTTTATACGAAGGGCTTTCTTTAAAGCTTCATAGCAGATTCCGTTAGCAAGCAAGTCTTTAGCTTGAAATATAATGTATCCGCCATTAGCAAGTTGAAGAAGACCTGGCTTTAACATTGTATAGTCTGTTTTTAGTGTTCCATAATAATTTTCATATTCCAATTTACCAAAAATATTGTGATAAGAATAGTTAGAATCCATTATAACAGGAGCACCTTCTAAATTACTATTATCTACAAATAAATTTACGCGGTAATTAAGCCAAGGTTTTGGAGTTTCCTGTCTTGGGTTAACTTGTTGTTGAGCTTGTGCTTTAGAATCATCCTCAGTAAATATAGAAATATTTTTTAAAATATCTTGTTTAATATCTGCTAAAAATTTGTTGACTTTTTTATTTCTTTTATACTTATTTTTTATATAATTTATATGAGAATTTACTGTAAGCAAAGCAATATTTGCTTGCCATTCTTCTAAATGCTTGTCAGAAGCTCTTTCAATTTCTTTTATCTTAGAAATTACTTCCATAATTTGTTCTTGAACAATACTAGATTTTTCTTCAAATTGCTTTTTAATATTTTCATCTAACTTTTCAAATTCTTCTTCTTCAATAGTTTTTCCATTTAAAATAGGCATCATGTAAATTCCATTTTGAGCAGATTTTACTTGAAAACCATGCTTTCCAGCATCTTCATTTAATTTTTCAAGTAAAGAAGTTCTTTTTTGTTCAAAATCTTGTTTAATTAGTTGTTTCTCTTTTTCAAAATCATCATTATTAAAAGTGCTTTTTATATCACTTTTAATTTCCTTAACAAAAGTATCCATAATTTCTTTAAATTCTTTTCCTTGTCCAGCAGGAAAAGAAACAGCTATAGGCTCATTAGGATTATCAAAATTATAGATGTAGCACCAGTCAGAAGGTGTTTTTTGTTTTTTAGAAATTTTATCTAAATAATTTTTGGCATACATAGTTTTTCCTACGCCGCTAGGACCTTCTAAGTATAAGTTGTAGCCTTTTATATCTACATTAATTCCAAATTCTAAAGCCTTAATTCCGCGTTCTTGACCTATTCCTGTAACGATAGGGGTTAAGTTAGTTGTGTCCTCAAAGTCAAATACATTTGGGTCACAAGTTATTTTTAAATCTTTATAAGATAATTCATTTTTCTTTTTCATTTGTTTCTCCTTTCAAAATTTAAAGTTAGAAGTTAAGCTACCTTAAAGTAAGCTTAGAAAATTAAACTTCTAACAATATTCTTTTAGTCTAGTTCTAAAGTCATTAAAATAGCAGTATCACCATTTTTGTAGTAATTTTTTCTTTTGCCAACTTCTTTAAAATTAAAGTTTTTATAAAGCTTAATTGCAGGTAAATTATTTTCATTTACTTCAAGAGTTATAGTCTTGCAATTTTTCTTTTTGCCTAAATTAATTAACTCATTTAATAAAAGCCCAGCAAAACCAAGATTTCTTTTGTCTTTTTTAGTTACAATATTCATTATATCTGCTTCATCTAGTATAATTTTAATACCGCCAAATGCAACAATTTCATTTTCATATTTTAAAACTAAATATATAGAATTATTATTTACAAGTTCTTCTTTAAATATTTCAAAATTCCAAAAATCATCAAAATCTGTTTGTAAATTTTGTTTAATTTCCTCTAAATCATTTGGCAACATTTTAAAAATTTCTATTTTTTTAATATCTATCATCTATTTTTCACCTTCTAAAGCACGCTCAGCTTGAGATTTCCTTAAGTAAAGTGGAACAATAGAATTTGAAGTACCAGCTTCTCCATTTGCATAATGGTAATATCCAGAAATTCCAACACTAATGGCAGTTTGCTTATCATATAAATCTGGAGTAAAAATAGAGTGTGAAAAATGTTCTTGTAATTTGCATTGATGCTTTTTTGCACCATCTCCAACAAATAAAATAGGAGTATTAAAATATTTTTCTAAGGTTGCAATCATTTCATCAATATTTTTTGCATCTAAATTTTCTAATAGCTCAAAATGAGATTCTATTTTTTTAAATAAACCAAAATAAACATTATCATTTTTTGCATCTAAAACCGCGCAAACTATATCAGTATTGTTTGCAAAATTAAGTGTATTATAAGCTAAACTTTCTAAAGAACTAACTCCCACAACAGGCACATTTGTAACATCACAAAAAGCTTTTACAGTAGATACCCCAATACGAACGCCAGTAAAAGAACCGGGACCTGTGCAGCAAGCATAAAAGTCAAAGTCTTTTAAAGTAAGTTTAGTTTGGGTTAAAATTTCATCCACTAAAGGCATAAGTTTTTGTGAGTGAGTAAGTTCATTTTCAATACATTTTTGAGCTACAATATTTGTATCTTCTAAAATAGCTACAGAGCAAATATTAGAAGAAGTGTCTAAACTTAAAATTTTCAAATTAACTACCTTCTTTTCATAATAATTCAACAATATTCTATATTAATAGACAAGATTTGTAAACCTTTTTTTACAAAGTTTAGTTTAATATTCCACACAAATTTTATGTAATAAAATTTGGCAGGCGAACAAAGACGAGGCATAAAAAGTTTGCTAAAATGTCTAAAATATTAAGCATGCCTCTTTGGTTCTATTATAGGAAAGTTCTTCGAATTTCCTATAATAGAAATATATTGCACAGAAATTTGCTTTACAAATTTCGCACGCGAACAAAGACGCGGACTTTAAAATGTTTTAATAAGTACAAAAGTTATTAATGTCCGCTTTTGTTCTATTTTTAATTCTCTATAATTTTCATTTTCTTCAGATTTAGAAAAAGTTATTTTAGTATAGTCTTTTGGCAAAATTTCTTCAATTTGCTCGCCCCATTCAATAATGCAAATACCATTTTCAAAATATTCTTCTCCGCCCATAGCATAGAATTCATCAGTATCTTCTAAGCGGTAAACGTCAAAATGGTAAATATTTATATTATCTTTATGATATTCATTTACAATGGTAAAAGTAGGACTAGAAATTTCTTCTTCAAGGCCAAAATAAGTAAGTACCCCTTGAGTAAACTTAGTTTTTCCGAGAGCCTAATTCACCAGTTAAAACTATAATATCACCTTTTTTTAAATTCTTTGCAAAATCTTTTGCAAAATTGATTGTATCTTGTTCACTTTTTGAAATAAACTTTTCCATATAAAATTCGTGCCTTTCTATAACATTTTAAAATCGTATATTAGCATTTTATAGCAAAATGTTGAAATTGTAAATAAAAAAGGGAGAAAATGGTGAAATTTGACGAACGATTTTTCTTGCAACTTACATAAAAATATGATATTAATATAAATACAATTTTAATTAAATTTTTTATCAATGAAAGTTAATTCAAAAAAATTAAAAATCTAAATGAAAATCAATGAAAAAAATGTTAAAAAGAAAGGAGTGAAATTTTTAAATAAACCAATGAATAAATATTGACTAAAAAATAAATAAAATATATAATTAAAGAAAGAGAGAAATATATGAATATTCCACAATACATAAAGACAATAAAATATAAACAATGTATGCAAATAGAAAAACAATTTCTAAATGAAACTGAAGAAATATATGCTTACAATATAGAGAATGAGCATGATAAGGTATTTAAAGATTTATTAAGTGATAAAGAAGAAACGAGGAAATTTATTAATAAGTTTTTAAGATTACCAGAGCCTATAGGAAAGAATGAATTGGAATTATATAATAGCAGCTATATAACTTCAGAGTACAAAAGTAAGGAGGCAGATATTGTATATAAAAAGAAAAATGAAGATATATATTTTCTAATAGAACATCAATCTACAATAGATGTATCAATGCCATATCGAATAAAAAATTATGCAATAGAGATATTAAGGACAGCAGTAAATAAGGAGAAGATTCATCAAATAGATTATAAGTATCCATTAGTTATTGCTATTGTATTATATACAGGTAGTAAAAAATGGAATGCAAAGCTAAGATTTCAAGATATGCAGAAAAAATTACCTCGGATATGAAGATAAGGCAAGTGATTATAATTTAATAGATATTAATAAATATAGTAAAGAAGAGTTAATGGAAGACGATTTAGTAATAACTAAAGCGATGATAATAGAAAAATGTAATAGTAATAATGAATTAAAACAAGAGCTAATAAAAATTGTAGATAAAGTTGTAGATGAAGAGGCATTAAATAAAATGCAAAGGATAATTGGTATAATATTGAGGAGAAAATTAGGAAATAAAGAAACAGAAGAGTTGTTAAGCAAGATAGATAATAAAAAGATAGGAGTAGATTATATGTTAGCTGTGTTAGAAAGAATAGAAAAAGAAGATAAGCAAATAAGAGAAAATTGTGTAAATAAAGCAAAATTGGACATTGTAAAAGAAATGATAAAGGAAAACATAGAAATAAATAAAATTTGTAAATGTACTAAAATTAGTAAAAAAGAAGTTGAAAAAATTAGAGAAGAACTTAAAAGAGCATAATTTTTTATGAAAAATGTGTTTAAAAAAAGAAAATTTGTGTTGACAAAACAAAACATATGTTTTATACTATCTGTAGGTGTTAAATATGAAAAGAAAAATACTACATGTAGATGTAAATAATGCATTTTTGTCATGGACAGCAGTAGAAAGGTTAAAAAAAGGAGAAACATTAGACATAAGAACTATTCCAGCAATAATAGGAGGAGATGAAGCTCAAAGAAAAGGAGTAGTTTTAGCTAAAAGTAATATTGCCAAACAATTTGGAATTCAAACAGGAGAACCAATATTTTTTGCACGTAAAAAATGTCCTAATATACAAATATATCAGGGAGATTTTAGTGTATATAGAAAGTACTCAAATGCAATGTATAATTTATTATTAGAATATACAGATAAAATAGAACGATATTCAATAGATGAATGTTTTTTAGATTTAACAGGATATATTCCAAAGACAAAAGAACTAATAGATATAGCATATGAAATAAATAGAAGAGTAAAAGAAGAATTAGGTTTTACGGTAAATGTTGGAGTATCATCAAATAAGGTATTGGCCAAAATGGCATCAGATTTTGAAAAGCCTAACAAAGTTCATACTTTATATAAAGAAGAAATAAAAAAGAAAATGTGGAAGCTTCCTGTAACAGAACTGTTTATGGTAGGAAGAAGAAGTATGCCAAAACTTCAAAAAATGGGAATAAAAACTATCGGAGATTTAGCACAAAGTGATGAAAATAAGCTAATAAAAAATTTTGGCAAATATGGCAAAATGATATGGGAATATAGTAATGGAATAGATAATGAAGAAGTAAATTATATAAAAGAAAAGCCTAAAAATATAGGAAATTCTATAACTCTTCCATATGATTATAATGACATAGAAAAAATAGAAGAAGTTTTACTTGCCTTAGTAGAACAAGTAAGCTATAGATTAAGAAATCAAGAAATGTTTGCAAATGTTGTGAATGTGCAGATAAAAACTAATGAATTTAAAGTTTCTTCACATCAAAAGAAATTAGATTTTGCAACAGACAGTACCAAAATTATTGAAAAAGAGGCTAAAAAGCTTTTAAAAGAAATTTACAACAACATACCAATAAGATTAATAGGGCTGAGCGTAAGTGGACTTGTGGAAAAAGAGGAAAGGCAAATTTCTTTGTTTGAAAACACAGAAAATGAAAAGCAGAAAAAAATAGATTCTGCAATAGACAAAATAAAGGAAAAGTATGGCTATGATGCTATTACAAGAGCTGGTAAAATGAAAATAGATAAAAATATAAAATTTAAGGAATAAAATGTAGAATTATGAATTACAAATTTAAAATATATAACATAAATTATTGAAAAGAGAAAAGTATTAATATATAATACAAAAAATATATAAAAATCAAAAGAAAAATACGGAGGTATAATATGGCAACAGTCATAGATGGAAAAAAACTTTCAAAAAAAATAAGAGAACAAGTAAAAAAAGAAGTAGAAGAATTAAAAAGCAGGAATATAATTCCAAAGCTTGCAGTTGTAATGGTTGGACAAGACCCAGCGTCAAAAGTTTATGTTAGAAATAAAAGTAAGGCCTGCAAAGAAGTAGGCATTGAGTATGAAGAATTTTTATTAGATGAAACATGTTCAATGGAAAATTTGCTAAAAGTAATAGAAAAATTAAATGAAAGAAAAGATATTCATGGAATATTACTTCAAAGTCCAATTCCAAAGCCATTAGATATATATAAAGCTTTTGAAACAATAGATTTTAGAAAAGATGTGGATGGATTTAATCCAATAAATATAGGAAGATTAACCTTAAGAAGGCAAACATTTATATCTTGCACTCCGCATGGAGTTATGAAAATGCTAGAAGAGTATAATATAAATTTAACAGGAGCAAATGTTGTTATATTAGGAAGAAGCAATATAGTAGGAAAACCTTTAGCACAATGTTTATTAAATGCTGATGCTACAGTTACTATTTGCCATTCTAAAACTAAAAAGTTAGAAGAAATAACTAAAAATGCAGATATATTAATTTCTGCTATAGGAAAACCAAAATTTGTAACAGCTGATATGGTAAAAGAAGGGGCAGTTGTTATAGATGTTGGAATTAATAGAACAGAAAAAGGGTTAGTTGGAGATGTAGATTTTGAAAATGTAAGCAAAAAAGCTTCATACATAACACCAGTTCCGGGGGGAGTTGGACCAATGACAATCGCTATGTTACTTCATAATGTTGTAATTGCAGCTAAATATTTAGAAGAAAAATAGAATATAGGGCTTAGTTTTTTTACTAAGTTCTTTTTCATTTTACAACTAGATGTTAGAGTAAGTTAATTATAATAAAAATATAAAATTTTCAAAAAAGCGCATTGAGAGTAAGTGAGCTAGAAATTATTGAGAAATTTGTGGAAAGAGTTCATTTTTTAAATGGAAGGG
>OLNW01000346.1_pt1 | contig 57867 bp, 57 predicted proteins | sample 1672121 | NCBI WGS metagenome assembly OLNW01 (sample SAMEA3136648, study PRJEB25190) | human gut metagenome
TCGCCTTGCCAAGGCGAGGGTCGCGGGTTCGAATCCCGTCTCGTGCTTTTTTGTTATCTAAAAACAGGAACGGTAAACTTTGCCGCTCCTGTTTTTAAATTATTCATTTCTGCTTACTATTCCAACTAACAGCAAACTAAGTATCCCCACTCCCAATAACACTCCAACACATTTCATTATTTCGTTATTTGTATACTCATTCTTCGGAAGAATTCCATACTTATAGTAAGAATAACTGACATGATCCGTTGTGTATGCCGTTATCGTATCTCCCACATGATACTCTGAATATATCTTTCCCGGCACTTGCATCCGCTTATCATAATCATATCTTCTTCCATTTTGATAGTAGAAGAAATAATTTTCTGATATGGAATCATCCGTAGTAACAGCTTCGCTTCTTTTATCTGTGATCTCAATGTCTTCTAAAAAATAATCTTTTCCCTCTACCATAGATTCCATTTGTGTCTTGAAGGCATTTGACGTTACAATTATCTTTCCCCATACACCCAGGAAAGCTATCATTAAAATAATAAGAATTCCAAAAAAGAGAATTTTTTTCTGTCTTCTATTTAATATTTCTTTTTGTTTTTTGTTCTTATCCAGCTTATTACTCATGGTAACCTATTTTCAGCTCCCCAATGTTCAAACTTTTTATTAAAAAAAGAGAAACGCTGTATCTTCAACGTTTCTCTTCTCTTCAACTACTGCCGCAGACCGGAATCGAACCGGTACGGGTATCACTACCCACGGGATTTTAAGTCCCGGGCGTCTGCCAGTTCCGCCACTGCGGCGTATACATATGAATACGGCTTCCATCGTGGGCATACGTGCAAGCACTGTCCCAGCTAGCTAACTTTCATACGTACTAATGGATGGAGGTGGATTCGAACCTTTTTGCTATCATTTCAGACAGTTTCGATTCGTTACTACCTTTATCCGATGGATGGAGGTGGATTCGAGCCTTTTTGCTATCATTTCAGCAATTTCAACTCTGAACTACCTTTATCCTAATGGATGGAGGTGGATTCGAACCACCGAAGCAATTTGCAGCAGATTTACAGTCTGTCCCCTTTGGCCACTCGGGAATCCATCCATATCTTGTCAAAGCATTCACACGCTCTGACAAGATAGAATTATAGCGCAATCTTTTTTAAATTGCAAGTCTTTTCTAACTGATTTGCAAGATATTTTTAGTTATTGGAAACTGTGGATGCATCTCCCTCTTTCTCAGCAGCTTCTTCCTCTTTCTTCTGTGGAAGTTCACATCCCCGGCACAGGACAATGGCTTCCAGTGGGGACATCTCCAGTTCCAGATAACCTGCCACTACCTGGTATTCTTTCTGTTCCATGTCGTAGGCGATAGCATTGCTGTCAAGAATCCGTGTCATGGTGGTGTCGATGGTTCTGCTGATACCGGTTTCCCATACTGGGATTTCTACTTTCTTGTTTTCGTTGTTGTTATTGATGACAACAACTACCTGTTCGTTCTCATTGAATCGGCCAAAAGAAATCAGATTATAATCTTCTTTGAGCATTTTCAGAGATCCATATTTTAACACCGGAAGTTCTCTGTGCATCCGGATCGCATCCCGGTAGAACTGTAGCAGATACTGATCTTCCTGTCCCCACGGATACGTTCTCCGGTTATCCGGATCGGTGAATCCACAGACACCGGCCTCATCGCCATAATAAACTGTAGGTGCACCCGGCCAGGTCATCTGAATGGCAACGGCTTCTCTTAAAATCGCTTTATTGATTCCTTCTTCTGCCGCTCTCGCACCCACTGTGTTGATACGTCCTACCCGGCTGTTAGTTCTCGTAAGGAATCTGGAGTGATCATGGTTATCCAGCTCGTTCATTGCCGTCAGAAGAGACGGTGCATAGAACCGGGAGCCGTTGTAACGCATGGAATCGCGGAAGCTCTCTGCATTTCCTTTCAGATCCTGCCGGTACTGATCGCTGTGCTTCTCAAGACCGGTCAGAAACCAGGAAATCGGCTCCATAAACGCATCGTAGTTCATAACGGTATCCCACTGATCGCCCTGCAGCCACGGACTCACATCTCCATAATGTTCGGCAATGATGATTGCCTCCGGATTGGCTTCTTTTACCACCTTACGGAACTTTCTCCAGAACTCATGATTGTATTCGGCACTGTATCCCAGGTCTGCTGCCACATCGAGACGCCATCCATCCACGTGAAACGGCGCAGAAACCCATTTTTTCGCGATACGCAGAATATCCTTCTGTAATTCCTCGGAGTCCTCAAAATTCAGCTTTGGAAGCGTATTATGCCCCCACCAGCCGTCATAGAATTCATTGTAAGGCCAGCAGTGTTCGTTATGGAACTTGAAAAAGTGATGATACGGACTGTCACTGCTGATAAACGCACCCTTTTCATATCCCGGCTGATTCTCATAGATCCGTTCCCTGTCCAGCCATTTGTTAAAGGATCCGCAGTGGTTAAATACACCGTCCAGGATCACTTTCATGCCTCTCTTGTGGATCTCCTCCACCAGCTCGATAAACAGCTGATTGCTGGCTTCCAGATTTTCTTTGTTGGTCACACGGTCAATATACCGTTTGGCATGGGTATTGTCTTTGTCCCAGTCCGCCAGCAGATTTCCCTCATCATGAACAATTTTTCCAAAATGCGGATCCACATAGTCATAATCCTGAATATCGTACTTGTGGTTCGACGGTGAGACGAAGATCGGGTTCAGGTAGATGACTTCCACGCCGAGATCTTGCAGATAGTCCAGTTTATCCATGACACCCTGCAGATCGCCGCCGTAGAAATTGTTGACATCCATATTGTCCGGAATCTTGCTCCAGTCCTCGATCCGTCTGCTGTGGCTGGAAATGTAAAAATACTCATTCGTCAGCACATCATTTGAAGAATCGCCATTATAAAAACGATCCACAAAGATCTGATACATCACCGCACCCTTTGCCCAGTCCGGTGTGTGGAATCCAGGAACGATACCAAACGAATACTGTTCCTGTAACTGTCTGGTCACACCCAGTTCATTATAATAACAGACAATCTTGCCTGCCTGAATCTCAAAATAATAATGGATCGGATCGTTTCCTACCGGGATCTCGATCGCATAATAATCAAATCCTTCCCGACTCTCCGCCACTTTCATCTCTTTTCGGATCGCGCCGCTGATAAAATAAACGGCATCCACATTGTTTTTCATCGTCCGGAATCGAACCGTCACAACATCTCCCGGTTCCGGCTCCATCGGAGTTCTGTACTGTGCTGTCTCGTCGCTGTATAATGCCCGTTTGTTAAATACCGGACGCATTTTATTGATATATTCCTGTACGCGAAGTACATTGTTCAAATCTTCCATGTTCTCCCTTCCCTTCTCGCAGTCGCTTATATTTTATTTTATCCTACTGCAAAAAAAAATACAACCTGGACCTTGGATTTTCCGCCAAATGTCCGGGTTGTATCTTCTGTTCTCAGGCTTTTCCTGTCAACGCAGGAAAATGTTCTTTCATGATCTCTCCAAGCCACTGGATCACCGGTCCGAGCGCTACGATCATAATGACAGTCATCGCTCCGATCTTTCCGCCGAAAGAAAATCCGATCACAGTCGCCACAAAATCAAACGTGATTCGCACCGCTTTGAACGGTACTTTCGGCAAATGCCCGGAGATAATGATCGGAATCGCATCGTACGGTGCCGTGCCCATATCCACATCCATATATAAAGCTGCTGTCAGAATAAACAGTGCCACCGATGGAATCAGTACCGCGATCCGAACCGGCAGAGTCGAAAAAAAGTCTGCCGGCAGCACCCGATTCCAGATCCAGGTAAAAAAATCCACAAAGTATCCGACGAGAAACATATTCGCCAGTGTTCCAAATCCAAGATTTCTTCCTCCGAAGATCACTACCAGTACAAGAAGTACCGTATTCATCATTGCCTGCCAGTTTCCGAAACTCATACCGATCTGTGTGGAAATCGCCTTGCTCATCATACTGCAGGGATCTGTTCCCATATCCACCAGCAGTAACAGCGACAACGCAAATCCCATTCCGAATACCGCCAGCAGCACTACGCCAAGTCTCAGCCAGAAATGTTCTTTCTGATAAAATCCCTGCAAAATCGCTTTCATATATCGTAAAACTCCTTCATCTTCTGAACTACGCAGATCACAGCAGATGATTCCTGCCCGAATCCATGTCTGTGTGCCGCATCAACAAATACTTTCCCAATTTTAGTATAGAATTCCTTGAATTGCAAATGTTATTTTTGCCCTGCAAACCACGATTTTCCTGATATTTATATCAGAGCATCAAAATTGGTCCACCGGACCAATTGTTGATATGCAGTGCAAGAAAAAAAGACAGCCGAAGCTGCCTTTTTTGGAGAAGGTATTTCTCTTATGGGGTGTAGCAAAAACTATATAATGTATTGGGGGGTTTTTACAGTTATTATAATAGCATGTAGCCCCCAAAAAGTGTGCACAAACATGGATTTTTTTTGTGCGGTTTTTTATTCATTTTTTTGAGGATAAAAAAGCTCTTATTTTTCATCTTCGGAATTTTGTACAATTTCCCCGGAAGCGGCTGCATTTTTTTCCTCTTCGAATAATTCTTCGAATTCTGCTCTTCCGATTTTTTCTTTTTCCAGAAGAAGCTGTGCACAGTGTTCCAACACATAACTGTGTTCCTGGATACTTGCTTTCGCTTTTACATAGCAGTCATCAATAATTTCTTTCACTTCCCGGTCGATCGCTGCCGCTGTCGTCTCGCTGAAGCCACGGCTGTGCGCCAGATCTCTGCCGATGAAGACTTCGTCCTGATCATCACCGTAGGTCACCATACCCATATTCGCAGACATGCCATATTTTGTCACCATCGCTTTGGCGATGCTTGTGGCACGGCGGATATCTTCCGATGCACCGGTGGTGATATCATCAAAGATCAGTTCCTCGGCGATTCGTCCGCCCAGGCATACCTGGATATTTTCCAGCATCTTTCCTCTGGTATTAAACATCTCATCCCGGTTCGGAAGCGGCATCGTATAACCTGCTGCCCCTGCTCCTGTCGGGATGATCGAGATCGTATAGACCGGATCCATCTTTTCCAGTACATGGAACAGGATCGCATGACCGGCTTCGTGATATGCCGTGATCTTCTTCTCTTTTTCCGAGATCACACGGCTGTGTTTTTCGGTTCCGATACCGACTTTGATAAAAGCTTTCTGGATATCTTTCTGGCACAGGAACTGGCGATCCTCTTTTGCTGCCAGAATGGCCGCCTCATTCAGCAGATTTTCCAGTTCTGCTCCGGTAAATCCGGCAGTGGTCTGAGCGATCTGTGCCAGATCCACATCGTCACCGAGCGGTTTCCCCTTGGCATGAACTTTCAGGATCTCCTCTCTTCCGCGCACATCCGGTGCACCTACCGCAATCGTACGGTCAAATCGTCCCGGACGCAGGATCGCAGGATCCAGGATATCCACACGGTTCGTTGCTGCCATCACGATGATTCCCTCATTGACACCGAAACCATCCATCTCTACCAGTAACTGGTTCAGGGTCTGTTCTCTCTCGTCATGACCGCCGCCCATACCGGTTCCTCTTCGTCTTGCCACGGCATCGATCTCGTCGATGAAAATGATACATGGACTGTGGCGTTTTCCCTCTTCAAAAAGATCGCGGACACGGGATGCACCCACGCCTACGAACATTTCCACAAAATCAGATCCGGAGATGGAAAAGAACGGAACACCCGCTTCCCCGGCAACTGCTTTTGCCATCAGCGTCTTACCGGTACCCGGAGGGCCTACCAGAAGCACGCCTTTCGGGATTCTTGCACCTACTTTGTTGTATTTGTCCGGGCTTTTCAGGAAGTCGACGATCTCTTTCAGATCTTCTTTTTCTTCCTGCAGACCGGCAACATCACGGAAGGTGAAACGTTTGCCCGATGTTGTAGTCATCTGTGCACGGCTCTTGCCGAAGTTCATCATTTTACTTCCGCCACCGCTGCTTCCGGCATTTCTTCCCATCAGCATAAACAGCAGGATCACCATCACACCCAGCGATGCGATCGGAACACCTACACTGATCAGTTTGCTTTCTTTCGGCACATCCGTCATCTGGTAGGATACGTTGGCATTCTCCAGCATCTGACGCACTTCTTTGACGTCATCGATGTACATGTCTTTGTTTCTTCCATTGGTAAGAACCACGATCAGCTGTCCCGTCGGGGTCTGCTGATTCTGATGAATCACTGCTTCCGACACCTGATGATTCTCCAGATCCTGTTCCAGTTCTTTGTAGGAATAATTGTTCTGCGTCTGCAGCTTCTCGCCAAGATAGGATAATCCGGCAACCATCAGCACCAATACAATCAGCCAGACTACTATCCCTTTCAGTTGTTTTGACACGTTGTTTCTCCTTTCGGGTTGTACTCCCGGAATCTTTCTGTATCTGATGTTCAGAAAGCCGCCGGGAGTACTTTTTATACTTCATTCAGTCTGTGACTGTTTTTATTCATTTGTATTTTTAGTCTTCTCCTGCGCCCGGTTCCACAACACCGATAAATGGCAGGTTTCTGTAACGCTGTGCATAATCCAGACCGTAACCTACGACAAATTCATCCGGAATATTGAAGCAGGTATAATCCACATGTACTTCTTTCACACGACGTTCCGGTTTGTCAAGCAGGGTACACAGCTTCAGGCTTGCCGGATTTCTCTTTTTCAGGATCTCGATCAGATAACTCAGGGTACGTCCGGAATCGATGATATCTTCTACGATCAGAACCTCTTTGCCTTCCAGCGGCTGATCCAGATCTTTCACGATTTTTACAACACCGCTTGATTTAGTGTCATCTCCGTAACTGGATACGGACATAAAGTCCATGGTTACCGGTACGGTAATTCTTTTTGCCAGTTCGCATGCGAAAAATACGCCGCCCTTTAATACGCAGATCAGGTGTACACATTTTCCTTCGTATTCTTTGCTGATGGCTGTTCCGATCTCCTGGATTCTCTTTTCTACATCTTCTTCGCTGATTAATACATTAATTTTATCACTCATGAGTACTTCCTCCTTTAATCTCTGCCTGTAAGATCCTCTGACTTTCCGCCGTCACTTTATAGGCTGCGCTGATCCGGTCTCCTATGATCCACAGGATGTCGGACCCGTCCGCCAGAAGCCACAGCTGATCCCGTTTCTGTGCCGGGATTTTCCGGTCGATCAGATAATCTTTCAGCTTTTTACTGCCGCCCCCGTCAAAAAGGCAGATCCGATCGCCCGGCTGTCTGTGCCGGATCACCAGTGTCTGTTTTATTCTATCATAATCAAACCATTTCGTATACTTTTTTTCCGGTATTTCCCCAAAATCACGGGCAATCCGGCTTACTGTAAGTGTCAGTTCTCCAATCTGAAAAGATTCCGTCCCTTCGCTGTGTACGTTTATCTGGATCCCTGCGTTTTTTTCAGAATCCCGCGTTTCGCATTTTTCTGCTTTTCTCTCCAGATAAATCCCGTCATACGTCCGTATCGCCTGCATCCCATAGGGGAGATCACGTCTGGCTCCGACCTTCCGGTTCCACAGTTCCTGCACTGCTTCTACATGGATCCTGGTAAAATCCTTCTGTTTCCCGGAAATCTCTTTCAGAAGATCATGCACGATCTGTCTGCCGATCAGATCCGGTTCCTTTTTCAACTCTTCAGCAAGAAGCATACCCTTTTCGCTTTTTCTGACATACTGTCTTCTTTTTTCCGCTGCCACCTGTGCAAGTACCGCCCTGGTTTCTTCCAGTTCTTCACTCAGCTGTGCCATATGCCTTACCGCCCGCGGATTTACCTCTGTTTTCAGCTCTTCCAACACATGATGACGAATCCGGTTTCTGGTGTAATCGTCTTCCAGGTTGCTACTGTCCGTGCGCCAGGGCTGTCCTGCCGCTTCCAGATACACCAGAATCTCTTCTTTTTCCAGACAGAGCAGCGGACGGATCCGATTGCCGGATACCGGTTTCAGACTGCAAAGACCTGCCATGCCGGTTCCTCGTACCAGATGATGGAGCATCGTCTCCGCAAGATCGTCCTGATGATGGGCGAGAGCAATTTTTCCTCCACCGACATCTTCGCAGACCGTTGCAAAACAGCGATACCGTGCGATCCTTCCAGCCTCTTCCAAACCGATTTTTTCTCTCTGCGCCATTCCCTGCACATCTTCATGAAATACCCTACAGGGAATCCCTTCGTTCTCACAAAGTTCGCGCACAAATCTCTCATCTGCATCCGCCTCTTCTCCCCGCAGCTGATGATGCACATGCACTGCCCGCAGGGAAATCCCCCACGCTGCTTTCCATCGTGCGAGAATCTTCAGCAGACACACGGAATCTGCCCCTCCGGAAATACCCAGCACGATCGTATCTTTTGGTTCGATCATATGGAATCTTTCCACATATACTTTCACTTTCTGTTCTGTTTTCCACATCTGTCTGTTAGTTTGTCCACTTCCACCTTTTGTAGTCATCTATTTTCTCCATATTCCCGCAACGAGTACGGTCATGTCATCTTTTGCCCGATAATCCGCATACTGCAATGTTTTTTCCAGCAGATGCCGTCCCAGTTCTTTCGGCATCTGTTCCTGCGCCTGCAATATCATCTCTTTTAAAATCTCTTCTCCCGGCTCGTCCCCGAACGCGTCCAGAACACCGTCCGTGACCATCACCAGATAATCCCCGTCATACAGTTTCTTCGTCGTTTTTTCAAATTCCAGCTTCTGCATCAGTCCTGCTGCCATACTGGTCGAAGTGATCGCCTCCACCCAGTTCCCTCTCCGGATAAATGTCGTGGCGGCTCCCGCCTTCAAAAACTCGCACACACCGGTATACAGATCGAGCGAACACACATCCAGACTGGAAAACATCCCACCTTTTCGCTGTAAGATCAAGGCAGAATTGACCATGCGTACCGCCGTCTCTCTGGAAAATCCGGAAGTCACGAACTGTTCTAACAGCTCCACCACCGTCTCACTCTCTTTGCTTGCCTCCATACCGGAACCCATGCCATCCGAGAGGCACATGGTAAACTGTTCATCGGTGGCCGCACAGGCATAATTATCCCCGGAGATCGTCTCCCGCTCTTTCGTCACTCTGGCAACACCGTAGAGCACTTTGTAGTTCACATCCTCACAGAACAGTACCGTGCGCCATTCGCTGTTCAGTACCGCCTTGCTGTCTCTTGATGGGATCATCCGACAGTTACATATATGTGACAAATGTTTCGCCACTTCTTTCATGGTCAGGCACTGCCCGCCTCTCGTGCGCATCGTAAGCGAAATCCGCTGCTTTCCGTCCGGCCGGTCGAGAAACCAGATCTGCTTCACCAGTATTTTCTGTTTCTGCATGTATTTCCGGATCCGCTCTTCTTCCTCATCCGGCAGGGTACATACCGCACTGACATCCGAAGAGATCTTCTGGATCGTGCGTGCCACTTCCTGCAGCTGTTCCGCCACGGCGATCCGGTTTTCGATCAGACGGTTTCGATACAACAGTTCCTCTCTGGTCTCAAAAAAGATCCGTTGCAGTTCCTCCGTAAACCGAAACGCCTGCGGACACTGCCCCAGCCATTCACTCTGTGCCCGCAGAAAACGGTCGGGGTTGCCCTCCTCGATGATCTGCAGCATCTCAAACACCTGCTGGCTGGTACGCGGATCCAGATCCGACCAGCACTTCTCCTGCCTGTTACATTCTGCACACACCCGCTGTTGCACCTGCACAAACATATCCTGTACTTCTGCCTGGCTCAGCTGTTCCTGCCTGCCGGGCATCTCATAAAATGTATGGGCAAGTTTCTGCAACGATCTCGCATACCGGTCAATTTTTTCTTTCTGTGGATAGACATCGTATACCGGACGACCTTTTTTTCTCCCCGTGAAAACAAGTTTTGCCATGTCCCGTAGTATCAGCACTGCACTGACTGCGAGCATGGCAACCATCCATATCTGCATACATCCATAACCCCCTTACGGCATCTTACGCTGATAACTGCTTCCTCTTTTCACAGTTACTCCTGAAGACTTATTATAGATGACATGCTGCAAAAAACTTGTCAAACAGACAGGCTGTCCGGTCAGAAATTTTTGACACGAACAGCCATTTTTTGCTTATTTATTTTCTTTAAAGATAATCTCGTTGTCCTTTACCAGACCGATCTTTTCTTTTGCAATCTTTTCCGTATATTCGTCGCTCTGCATGTATTCCTGCATATCTTCGATGTCTTTGGTACGGGCTTCTTCCGTCTTCAGCTCCTCTTCCAGCTGAGCTTTCCGATTCTCATTCGCCTGATATTTTACCTGTAACGAATGTTCCTTGAAAGCAAGCAGTACCACAAGCATACAGACTACCAGACTGATAGAAATCATCGCGATTCTATTCTGTACTTTTATCCGACGTGCTCCTGCGTTTTTTCTTCGCGCAGCACTTTTCTTTCCTCTCATTCCACGCTCCCTTATTTTTATCTATCCCCAGGCCTTTACGCATTTTTAACCAGAATTTGCGCATTTTTACAAGTAAAAAAATTGTAACTCTTTGTAAACAAAAATGCAACCTTTTTGCCAAAATAAATGCAAATTCTCTGTAAAAATGCCCGATTCCCCAATACCAGACACCTGCTCCCAGCAAAATTCCGCAGAGCAGGTACGCCCGCATTCTCCCTTCGTTCTCTCTCAGGCACGTAAAAAATAAAAAAAGTCCGGCGGCACTCCAAAACAGAAGATCCACCGCAGCATCCAGATATTTCATCCGTTTTCCTATGATCCGCAGGATCCGGATCCCGTCATAAAGCAAAACGAGAAGAGCGCCGCATCCCATGCTTTTTACAAACAGTTCCAGCTCTCTTCCCATATAGGCACTCATCTACTGAAACAGCCTTTTTAACAGGCTGCCTTTCTTCTTTCCATTTTTTCCCTGCGTATAGATCAGACTGTCCACTTTCCCTTCAATTTCCGCCTCTCCCTTATCAAGTTCCAGCCGGCATACATGGAGGCTGCTTCCCCGGATCTCCAGAGTCCCCTGACTCGTCTCCATCAGGATATTCTCCTCATCAAACGATTTCATCTCAGTAACTCCGGTGATCATCCCCCGGCTTCGCTGTTCCAGATGGAGGCTGTGCGTCGCTCCCTTCTTTTCTTCCATACCAAAAATCCCTCCATACAATGTACTGATACATTATATGAAGGGATCTCATCTCTCATGTTATTTCTGCAACCGTTTCTGTTTTCTTTTACAGATATCGATACAGTTCCTGTGCTTCTTCTTTCTTGACAGTTTCCTGTACATTCAGCACTTCTACTCTGACAGCCTTGCTGCCGAACTGGATCTCCAGAACGTCGCCTTCCTTCACCTGTGCAGATGCTTTCGCCGGGCGGTCATTGATCAGGACTCTTCCTGCATCACATGCCTCATTTGCCACGGTTCTGCGTTTGATCAGGCGGGAAACTTTCAAATATTTATCTAATCTCATATGTGAATTATTCGTTTACCAGATCTTTCAGAGCTTTTCCAGCTTTGAATTTTGGAGCTTTGGAAGCTTTGATTACCATGGATTCGCCGGTAGCCGGGTTTCTTCCTTCTCTTGCTGCTCTTTCAGATACTTCGAAAGTACCGAAACCTACCAGCTGTACTTTTTCTCCTTTTTTCATTTCTTCAGATACTACATCAATAAACGCTTTTAAAGCAGCTTCTGCATCCTTTTTAGATAACTGTGTCTGTTCAGCCATAGCTGCAACTAATTCTGTTTTGTTCATGATATTCCTCCTGTTTCGTAAATTAGCAATTTTACATACTTTATAGCTTTCTCGTACCTTCCCAGCATTTCCAAGCTGACCGGTTACAACGCTACACCTATTTATATACTGCCTCTCCCGTTTTGTCAAGGTTTTTAGGTATTTTCAGGAAAAACTCCGCAAAAAGTGCTGCCACGGTTTCCAGAGCGCTGTCGCCTGTTCTATTTTTTCAATGTTCTTTCTGGATATCCATACTTTCTGATTCGCCGCGTAATAATTCACCAGTTTCCAGTAGCGCCACGGGTAGGAAAGCCGCAGTTTCAGATTTCGAAATTCCCCATCGGAAAGTGGACGTTTTCGGCTATACTGTTCCACCATCTGCCTGCCAAGCGCCGGATCCCAGTTGTTTTTTTCCAGGATTTTTCTCATAAAAAGGCACAGATCTTCGGTCTGCGGTTCGTAGTGCCAGTGCTCAAAGTTCATAAAACCGGCACCTTCCCGTGAAAAGATAATATTATGCTGGTTACAGTCTCCGTGGCAGACTGCCTGACTGTGTTCTTCCCGAAAATGCTCATAACCGGAGTTTTCGAGTTCCCGTACCATCATTTCCCCTGCTTCCAGAAAAGGCGTAATACTGGCCGCCAGGAGCTCTTCAAAAGGATTTTTCATCTTCTTTTTCTGCACAAATTTTCTGGTCTTCCGAAGTTCCCGGTTGTGTTTGCGGCACTCTTCCAGAAGGTTCGTTCCCGGCATCCCGTCTTCCCTCTCCATCTGCATCACCGTATGTAATTGGGCCATTGCTTCCAGACTTTTTAAAATATCTTCCCGGGATCTGGTGTTACATTCATTTCCCTGAAACCATTCTTTCACCACATAAGGAATCCCGTCTTCCCCGGTCGTGACCACCTGTCCTTCCCGGTTTTCCAGCACCTGATCCACCAGTAAAAATCCGGCTTCCTGGCAGTGTTTCTGCACCTTTCGCTGCTGCTCCATCCTTCCGGGGGAGCCCCAATATTCACGGATGCTCTTCCATCCTTCCTCCGTCTGACAGATCAGCGCACCTCTGCCCCGCAGAACCGTCTCCGCTGTCAGACCATACTGTTCCAACACCCCCAAACCACGATCGTACAATCCTGTTCCCCCTTTACTTCTCGCCGTTCTGTCTATTCTATGTAAAGGCGGGAGGGATTATGTCCATCTGCGTTTTTCCTTCGCTTCAGTTTCTCTGGCGGATATTTTTCTTTTCCCGTCCTGTAATCTTATTCTCCCAAATGAAGATACTTCTCTCTTGTTGCCATTCCTCCCCGGATATGGCGCTCCTGCTTGTTGATATCCAGCACACTCCGAACCGCCCGCGCCATGGACGGGTTGATCTGCAGGAGACGGTCGGTACAGTCCTTATGCACCGTAGACTTACTGATTCCGAATTTCTTTGCCGTCTGCCGCACGGTTGCTTTTGTTTCTATAATATAATCCGCAATTTCTACTGCACGCTCCTCAATATAATCCTTCACGCTAAAAACCCCTGCGTACATTATTTTTACAATGTATGCGGGGGGTTTTGGGGGTATGTCTGTGTATGTTGATTCTATAAGCTACAGATATCTAACTAAAAAACTTTTTCTGTTCCTCCGGCAAATACTTCGCCAGTTCTTCCACCATTCATCAGCGTCTCGCTTTTTTATTTTTTCAACATCTTTTCCGCGATAATTCCTCATATTTTTAATTATAATTTTATTTTCCGCGATTTTGACAAAATTATACACCTTTTATTGCTAGTGGAGTCCTGTTTCCGTAAATTGTACGAAATCACCCCATTTACCTTTTTCATTTGACTCTAATATAACTTATTTTTATCCGGATGTCGAAAGAAAATGTTCTTTACAACCATACCTTCTCCCCTATATATTTATAATAGTTATTTTAATTTTACACAGAAAACTAAAAGGAGTATTTACTATGTCTGATCAATTCAACATAACTTCCATTCCTGGCTTCTCTATCTCCCAAATAGAACCCAGCGATCTCCCCACGGTACTTGACTGTATGAACGAAATCTACCGGGAACTCCCCGAAAAAAGCTGGTTCAGTATGGATAAACGGGAAGATCTAATTCGTTATATGACAGTCTCTGGGTTTGGGTTGAAAGCGGAGGCAGTTGCTGCGGATGGCAGAAAGGAACTGGCGGCGGTGTTTGTGGCACGGACTTCCGATCTCGGTGATGAAAATCTGGGAAGTTATCTGGAACCGGATGATTCACAGCTTTCTCTGGTGGCACATATGGAGATTGCCATGGTGCGCAGTGCCTATCGTGGCAATGGATTGCAAAAGAAACTAATGGAAGCCGCAGAAGAACAGCTTCGTTCTGCCGGTTTTCGCTGGCTGATGGGAACCGCACATCCGGATAATGTGTACAGTGTACATAATTTTGAGCAGCTGGGGTATAAACTTGTAACAAAAGCCCTCAAATACGGTGGGCTTCCGCGGTATATTTTCTGTAAGAAAATCTGACTATTTTTAAACGATTTTCGCTAACTTTCTCTTTACTTTCTTACCGTTTGCTGTACAATAATATTATTGAGAATATTTCTCGGTAACATTACTGATAAAGCGGAGGATACGATACTATGAAGAAACTGAAAGTAAAAAAAGGCAGTACCTGTATGGCATGTCTGGCATGTGTCAGAGCCTGTTCCGAGTCTTTCTATAAAGAATTCGACCCGGACAAATCCTGCATCCAGATCGTAGAGAAAAAATCTGTTCGTCCAATGGCCTGCCCACAGTGCGGCAAATGTGCGGAAGCCTGTCCGGAAGGTGCAATCACCCAGAATCCAAAGGGTGTTTATATGATCAACAAGAAAAAATGTACCGGCTGTGGCAAATGTGCAGAAGCCTGTCCATTTGGTCTGATCGTAAAAACAGAGGGCAACCCGGCATCCAAATGTATTGCCTGCGGCATCTGTGCAAAAGCGTGTCCGATGGATGTACTGGAAGTTGTTGATGAGTAATTTTCTGTAAACACGGATTTTAGTCCGTTATTTATGTAAATCAAAAGTAACTATTCAGTAGCCACTGTCCCGCGAGGTGTTTTGACATGAATATGTCAAAATCCCGAGACATACAAGCCAAAATGCCATCACCGAAGGTGATTTTTTATGCATTTTGGCTCGTAACTGTGAAGGTACTGAACAGTTACAATCAAAAACAGATTCGACTCAAACCGGATACTTTCTGAGAAATATCCAATTTGAATCGAATCTGTTTTTTGTAACTATACATTTCTTACTTTTCCAAAGCCTCTGTCCGCTGCAAAAATACCTGCTTTAGATTTATCCCGGAATCGCCATATCCGGCCAGCTTAAGATCAGTTCGCTGATCTCTTTTTCGTAATCTCCGGTAATATCCTCGCTTTTGCCGGCGTGATAGACGTTCGTTTCCACGCCCGATTCCTCACCGTCCACGAATTCCCAAATATGATACCGCAGCCCGCGAAACTGGAAATCAAGGCTTCCGCAATTGTCTTCTTCTGTATAAGTAAATATAATGTTTTTTGTTTTCAGCGCTTCCTGTATTTTCTTCAGACGCATATTATTATTCCTCCACTACAACCTCCGGGTGCGGTTTGACCGTTGCCCAGGTTCCTTTTTTTCGTTTCCATACCACTGCAAAGCAGATCAGATGCACTCCCAGTGTGATGATCCAGGTGATCGGATAGGACAAATACAGAATAAACAGCGAGTGTTTCCACACAAATACCGTAAAGATCCACACGATTCGCAGTCCGCACGCGCCTGTCAGCGATACCAGCATCGGCATGATCGAATATCCCATGCCTCGCAGAACACCTACCGCCACGTCCATCATTCCACAGAGGAAATAAATCTGGCAGATCACTTTCATACGTCCCAGACCGTACGCGATCACTTCCGGATCGGATGAATAGATACTAAGCAGCGTACCGCCACAGCGATATGCCAGCGTGCCCAGTGCAAGTCCCACGGTAAATACGATTCCCATACAATACAGCGCAATCTTCGGAATCCGCTTCTGCTGTCCGGCTCCCACGTTCTGGCTGACGAAACTCAGTGCCGTCTGATAAATGGCATTCATGGATACATAGACAAATCCCTCGATATTTCCGGCTGCCGTATTTCCCGCCATCGCAATCGCTCCAAAAGAGTTGATGGACGACTGGATCAGTACGTTGGAGATCGAGAAAATCGCTCCCTGCAATCCTGCCGGAAGACCGATCTGGATGATGCGGATTGTCTTCTCTTTGTTGAACCGGATCCGGTTCAGATGCAGCCGGTACATCCCATCACTTTTCATCAGACAACGTACAATCAGTCCCGCTGATATACACTGTGAAACCACGGTCGCGATAGCAACACCTGCGACACCCATCCGAAATCCGATCACAAAGATCAGGTTCAGAATCACATTAACCACACCTGCACTCAGCAGATAATACAGCGGTCTTCTGGTATCTCCGATGGCACGCAGAACCGCCGCACCAAAGTTGTAGATCAGCATCGCCGGCATACCGATAAAATAGATCCGGATATACAGTGCCGCCTGTCCGAGCACTTCTTCCGGGGTCGCCATCCACTCGAGCATCATCGGCGCAAAGATCATACCCGCCACGATCAGAAAAATCCCGCCGATGATACCAATCGCCATCGATGTATGTACCGTATCCTGAATATTCTCTTTATCTTTTGCCCCGAAATACTGGGCAACCAGTACATTCGTACCGATAGAAAATCCGATAAATACATTCGTAAACAGGTTAATCAGTGCACCTGTAGATCCCACAGCAGCCAGTGCATGACTTCCTGCGAACTTTCCAACAACCACGATATCTGCGGCATTAAACAACAGCTGCAGCACACCGGACAATATCAGCGGAACTGCAAAGATCAGCAGTTTCTTTAACAATGGCCCGGTACACATGTCCATCTCATATGACTTTTTCATCTTCCCCAAAACCTCCCATAGTTTTGCTGTGTAAAAAGCGGACAGATGAAGTCCTGCACAGTCCCCACTGTGTACATACTCCTCTCTGTCCGTCTCATTGGTTCTACTTTTCGCTCTCAGCAGCCAGATACTCCTGATACGCTTCCTGATATGCTCTCAGTGTCTCTTCCCCGTGGCATACCATTGTCACTTCTTCCACTACCTGCGTCCATTTCAGGAAATCACAGATTGTCCGCACCGCGATCTTAGCCGCCTCTCCCACCGGATATCCGTACACGCCGGTACTGATCGATGGAAATGCGATCGTCTTCAGTCCGTGCTGTTCTCCAAGCTTCAGACAATACTCATAACAGCCCTGTAACAGCACATCCTCGTAATTATATCCACCATGCCAGATCGGTCCCGGTGTGTGAAGCACATACTGTGCCGGCAGATTATACCCTTTGGTAATCTTTGCCTTTCCTGTATCACATCCGCCTAATGTCTTGCATTCCTCCAGCAATTCCGGTCCCGCTGCGCGGTGGATCGCACCGTCCACGCCTCCGCCACCGAGAAGCGTCGTGTTGGCAGCGTTAACAATTCCGTCTACCGCATAGGTGGTAATATCGCCCATTTCAATCTTAAATTTTCCCATAATAACAAATCCTCCCGTTTTTTGGTTATTTACACAGTTCCCCCACTACCTGATTAATAACCTTACCGTCAGCTTTGCCTTTCAGTTCTCCCATGACAGCTTTCATGATCTGTCCTTTATTTTTTGTTGCCAGAACTTCTGCAAATTTCTCCTGCAGACAGGTCTTTACTTCTTCTGCAGACATCAGCTGCGGAGCATATTCATTGATAATATTATAACGGGTCTGGTACTCTTCGATCAGATCGGTACGTTCTGCCGGGCAGGTATCAATCTGCTCTTTTACGGTTTTCAGTTCTTTTAAGATCACCTGATCCACCAGTTCCGGTTTTATGTCATCTCTGTGGCCTTCGTCAATTGCTACTTTTTTTACTGCAGAGATCAAAGAAGAAATAGCCTCTTTTCTTACTTTGTCTTTTGCTTTCATAGCTGCCACCATGTCTTTTTGCAATACTGCTAATTCCATTGTCTTCTCCTCCTGTATATACAATTATCGCTGTCTCCTATTTTACCTCTAATCGACATTTACTTCAAGTCCGGGACATATAAAAAAGAGAGAAAAACCGGCGGGGCTTTTCCGTCGTTTTTTCTCTCTTTGCGATTCGTTTTTCAATCCTTTTTAGTTAGCGCTGCTGTCTTCTGTGCTGTCACTGCTGCTGTCTGCCTGTACTTCTGTCACATTGGCATTTGCCAGGATCAGATCACTGACACGGTTCAGCATAATACTCTGTTCTACATTATCCTGACCGTAGGTCTGAATCAGTTCGTCCTCGGTACATCCATATTCTGTCAGCATCTTGTCCAGTGCTTCCTTATATGCATCATCACCGATAGCAAAGCCCTCTTTGTCACAGATTGCCTGGCAAACCAGAGCCTGTGCCGCTACATTTTTTCCGTATTCTTCCTTATTGGACTCATATTCATCCTGAGACAGTCCGGAAGACTCAATATAAGCATCCAGTTCCATACCTGCATATTTTGCATAGGTTTCCACCTGCTGCACATACAGGTTCTTTCCGATTTCAACCAGAGAATCCGGATATTCGTTGATCGTACAGTTCTCTACCACCTGTGTCCATGCAGAATAACGCACCTGGTTTTCTGCTGTCTGCTCGTTGTTTTCTTCCTGATCAGAACGGATACCTGCTTTGTAATCTGCTACATTGTCATATCCCTCGATGTTATCTGCCACCCACTGATCGGTTGGCTCAGTCAACGGCTCTTTGACTGCATTGACTGTAACGGTAAATTCTACCGCTTTTCCGGCAAGATCCTGTGTATAATCTTCCGGGAATGTCAGATCCAGCGTACGGGTTTCACCTTTCTTTGCTCCGATCAGACCATCTTCAAATCCATCGATGAATTTTCCGGAACCCAGTTTCAGGTCTGCACCCTGGTCACTTCCGCCATCAAATTCTGTTCCGTCAATCTTACCCACATAGTCAATATTTACGGTGTCACCTTCTTTTGCTGTCCGGTCTACTTCTACCGGATAGCTTGCCAGTGCATCGTCAATCTCATTCTGTACATCTTCGTCCGTTACAGACTGGATAGTTTTTTCTACAGTAATTCCTTTATAATCACCCAGAGTTACACATTTTTCCACGTCAATATCTGCCATCAGTTCTGCGGTAGTCGGGGAATCCTCGGATGTATCTTCCTCGCTGTCAGAATCTGTCTGTTCTGCATCGTCTGTGCTTGCTGTTTCTTCTGTCTTTGTATCATCATTTTTTGTAGCTGTCTTCTGGCTGCATCCCGTTACGGAAAGTGCCATTACCAGAAGCATACTGATCATTATCGCTCTTTTCTTCATAAATCCTCCATTTTCATTCCGTTGACAGGCATAATACCTTTTGGTTATATCATATTTTTTCTTAAATGAAAAGTATATCTGTCAGTTTTCACATTTTTTTCAGACTTTTCCCTCTTCTGTCTCCGCATCCTGTGTCGTTGTGTCTGTTTCGGTCTCCGCTGCTATCGATGGACGTCTGCTGTCATAGATCCCCTGAAAATCAAGAATTCCTGCAAACCGTCCGGTGTTATGGTACAGATCCTGATACATCCGGTAGCCGTCCACATTCTTATAACTGCACCGCAGATACTGGTCTGTGATCTGCGTTTTTGTGCCGCTGATATCCATACTGCCAAAATATACAAATCCCTGTTCTTTCAGTACCTGATACACCGGATCTGTCTCGTCATACGCTTTCCATCCATGGCTGTCCGCGCCGGATGGATAAAGCAGGATCGGTACATCCCCCACAAGTGTTCCCACACTTTCGTTCCATTTTGCGAGGTCGGCAGATACCGCTTCCGCATCACTTCCGTAACTGCTTCCGTCATATCCGTTACATGCAAATTCCCATCCTGCATTTTTCAGTGCTTCCACAACAGGCGCTGCCGCCTCTTTTTCCGCTGCGGTATCAAACAGACCGTATGTCGCCGCATAGCGGTTATCGGTTGATGTTGCCAGCGCGTCATCCGTCCGGTAGCCGAGAATACCGTTGTAACCGGTAAGTCCCAGGATACCTCTGGCTCCATTGTTGGAAAAATCCGGGTGCGCCTGGACAAATGCTTCCACGCACGGAACCACATCAAAAGCCCCCCTCACGGTACTTCCATCGGAAGTCTGCCGTTCACAGGTAAGTGCTCCGTTTTCATCCAGCACCAGCTTCGATGCCAGTCCCTGCCCGGACAGTTTCAGATCATAATTTACATTTGTCTCCGACAGCAGTAACGGTTTCTTTCCGGAAGGAAGCATCAGTTCTTTGGCTTCCATCACCCCGTCTTCATTGACCGCTGCCAGATCAGAAAACTGCACCAGGATGTATCCGTCTTCGTACAGCTGTTCCAGGATGGCATTGAATTCATCCACGGTCACACGGGTCTGATCCAGTGTCGCTGCTGCCCGTGTGTTTTCCTGTCCGAATGCCTGATCGGCATCTGCAATCAGACTTTCGAAGGACAGATAAAGCACATTCGTAAGATCCACAGATTCCAGCTGTACAGGCTCTTCCTCGATCTGTGTCTCCTGTTTCCCGCTATCTTTTTTCTTTGCTGACTGGTTGTACTGTTTTACTCCGCAGGAGACGGCAGAACCGATCCCCACAAGTATCAGTACAAAAAGTATTACCAGAATGCCCCTCAAAATCAGCGCCTTTCTCCTGCGTCTGCGGCGGCGCTCCTGAATCAGGCGTTTCCGACGCATCCTGCGGCGACGCTCTTCAGGCGTTTCCTTTTCATTCTGTCGCTTTGTATCGTCCATGTTTTCCCCTTATCGTAACGGTTGTTTCTGCAACCGTCAGCCTCATCCTCACTTACCTTTATAATGACGGCATATCTGTACGTGCCGGATCCAGAATCTGTGTTGCATCAAACAGATCGCTGGTTCTGCTCTTTTCTCCGTGTACATCATTCCACAGACGGTAACCATCCAGGTTTCGTCTTCCCTGACGCACATAGTTATCACGGATCTGTAAGAAATACTGAGAAGAATCTACATTACAGAAAAAGTTAAATCCCTGGCTCTTCAGATAGGTGAATTTTGCATTGTCACTGGAATAGTCGTGCCAGTCGGCAAGATCCTGTCCGTGTGCAAAAATAATAGTATCCGTACCACCCACAAGCGGTGCTACATAGCTGAGCCATTTTTCTGTATCTGTCTGGATGCTCTCCAGGCTTGCATCACCGATGCGGATATGTCCCCAGGTGTGGCTGGCGAATTTCCATCCGTCTGCTTTGATGGCATCTGCCACTTTCTTTGCCTCTTCACATTCTTTGTCATAGTCAAAATCCGGGTTGGCATCGAGCCATGCCTGCTGGTCTGCGGTCAGATTTTCTCTTGTCTTATAGGCAATATCCGTACGATATCCCAGAATACCGTTATATCCGGTCAGTGCGATCGTTCCTCTTGCTCCGTGGTACGCACCGTCCGGGTGTTCTTCCAGGAACTGGTCTAACAGCGGAATACAGTCGTATGCTCCGGTCACGGTAGTTCCGTCCGCCTGAATATATTCGCAGGTTGGTTTTCCATTCTCATCCAGTACCAGCTTCGATGCGATACCACGGCCGTCGTAGCTGTGATAGTAAGACAAGTCATCCAGAGATAATACAAACGGTTTCTTTCCTTCCGGAAGCATGATCTGGTTTGTGGTAAAATGAACCGTTCCATTCTCATCGACCGTCTCTGTCACCATATCGTGAAGATCGATCAGCACATAGCCGTTATCATACATCGCCTGTGTGATCTTGTTAAATTCATCGACAGTTGTCATCCACTGTTTGAATCCGGCAGCTGTGCTGTCATTTCCCACAAAAGCACGTTCCGGATCTACTACCAGTGAATGATAGAAAATATGGGTGATCTCATTCATATTGACAGCTACCAGTGTGGATTTGTCCGCTTCGTAGCTTGCGATCTTAGTGATAATATCCGCATCTTTATCATAGTTTTCCAGCGATTTCAGAAGCTCGATCGCGCCGTCATAGTCATATCCCTGTGCCATGACTTCTGCCTGCTCAATGGATTCCTGCCGTTGTTTGTTCTTTGCCTCTTCTTCCTGGATCAGTTTTTCCTGTCTTGCCTTTTCTTCTGCTTTCTTTGCCTTCGAACGGCGCACCTGGGCGGATACCAGCGCGATGGATCCGATCAGGATCAGAAGCAGTACACCCATAACAGATGCACGCATGATCATCGCCCGCTGGCGTCTCTTTCTTCTCCGCTCTCTTCTCATTCGTTCCATCCGCCGCTGTCTTTCTTCTTCTGTCATGGGCGGTCTTGTTCTTCTTTGTCCCTCACTCATGTTTCTACTCCTTTGTTTTGTATGGTTTTCCGAAAAAGACGATGTTCTGACTTCATTCTTCGGTTTCTGTTCCATATTTTCCGCATTTTCTTTCTCTGTCGAGAAAGGATCAGCGTCTCTCAGATATTATAGCATGAATCTGTTTGAAAGCCATAGCAAAATCGGATTTTCCTGAGATTTTCCCCGATTCTGATTGCCTTTTGCCGATATCAGTGATAAAATAGACAGGCATGAAATGTTTGATTCGTGCTTGGATTACAGGACAGGAGGAAAAGTATGAAAGTCTGGCAGGTATTATTAATTATTTTAGTGATTTTGATTGCCGTACTGGTTGCCCTTTATTTTCTCGGCAAACGTGCACAGAAAAAACAGGATGAAAATCAGGCACAGATTGAGGCTGCTAAGCAGACCGTCAATATGCTGATTATTGATAAGAAGAGACTTCGGATCAAAGAATCCGGACTCCCGCAGATGGTAATCGATCAGACGCCGAAGCTGATGCGCAGAACAAAGCTTCCTATCGTAAAAGCAAAGATCGGTCCGAGAATCATGACGATGGTTGCTGACGAAAAGATTTTTGATCTGATCCCGTTGAAAAAAGAAGTCAAAGCTACGATCAGTGGTATCTATATCACCGATGTACGCGGAGTCAGAGGTCCTCTGGAACAGCCGAAACCAAAGGAAAAATTCTTCCAGAGAATGAAAAATAAAATCGCCAAAAAAGACAAATAAGAAATGAAAAAACGGAACTTATTTTCCAGTGATGGATGATAAGTTCCGTTTTTTTACGCGAGCAACGAGCCAAAGTCCGTGCTTGCACGAGACCTTGACGACTGCCGCGATAACATTCGCGAAGCATATTTTATCGCGTTATGATTCAAAAAATGTAGTTTCCTTGCTGCCCTTCGGAGTTACGCGGATATGCATCCGGCAGTCCGCTACTTTCTGACCGTTCATCCCAAGAACGTACTCTGTCTTTACCTCCAGAAGTTCCTCTTCTTCCCCGAAATTTACTCCGGTAGTTGTGATCTCCATCTGGATCGGACCGTATGGTGTCTGGTAGCAGGTCAGGTTCTGTTTTTCCTCTTCAAAGACCATATTGGTCTGTACCGGTCCTTTTTTTCGTACTTCCATATGACCGGGACGGATCTTGACCATGTTATGTACCGGTTCGTCGAGTCCTTCCATCTGTTCATCATACAGCAGATAATGGGTATCGTTCCGGTAATAGTATTCTCCGGTGGTGATCAGTTCCAGAGGTTCGTCGGGACCATGGGTTTCATCCGTGGTCTGCATGCCTTTCAGATGGATCAATACTTCTTTTGTCATCTTTTTATTCCTCCAGATTTACCTGTTTTGTCATCTCCACATCGTAGGGGAGAATGGAGTTTGCAAAGTTTTTGAATTTTTCTGCTGCATCGCTTACATAGAAGCGGTATGGAAATTCTTCTTCCACGGATCCCTGATTTAACAGGTCTTTTTCGGTCAGCAGCTGTTTTAATGCCAGTGAAGTCTCGTATGCCGGGTTTACCAGCTGTACCTGATCGCCCATGATGGAGCCGATCACGCCGCGAAGCAATGGATAGTGGGTGCAGCCAAGGATCAGGGTATCTACTTTTTCATCCTGCATCTCTTTCAGGTATCTGCGAGCCACGATCTCTGTGACGGGATCTTTTCGCCATCCTTCTTCCACCAGTGGCACGAACAGCGGACATGGTTTTCCGATCACGGTGATCTCCGGATCAATCTGCTGAATCAGTTCTTTATACAAATGGCTGTTGATGGTCGCTTCGGTTGCGATGACGCCAACCCTTTTTTTCGTAGTCTCTCTTGCCGCTACTTTTGCTCCCGGTTTTACCACACCGATGATCGGGATATCGATTTCTTTTTCGAGGGTATCAAGTGCCAGTGCGCTGGCTGTATTACATGCGATCACGATCGCTTTTACGCTCTGTTTTTGCAGAAAGCGGACGATCTGTCGGGAATACCGGAGTACGGTTTCTTTTGATTTGCTTCCATAGGGAACGCGAGCGGTGTCTCCGAAGTATACGATTTTTTCCATGGGCAGGTTTCTCATGATTTCTCTTGCCACGGTGAGTCCGCCCACACCGGAATCAAATACACCTATCGGTGCGTTACGATCTATTTTCATGTTTTTTCTCCCATTCAGGTTTTCATACTTATCATATTCTACCTGTTTCGTAAGAAGAATTCAAGTCTAAACCGGATTTTCAGCTTTTGCGGGTGCAGGAGGAGGTCGTAGGCATCTTCGTCGAGTACCTGTTGAAGTTTTTGTTCGCCTTCTTCGGTCATGGTTGGATCGAGGGTATCTGCATAACACAGGGACGGATAGAGGACGCACCACCAGTTATGGCCTTTTGCGGCTCCGATGTCGATACGGAGGGCGTCGTAGGTTCCTTCGGGGAAGGTGCAGGTGCCGTAGGTTTTTTCGGGGAACCATTCTTTTTGGAGGGTTACGGTGGCGGTCTGGGGGGCTGCGAGGCGGTTGGCTTCTTTTGTGATCTCCGGTAGGGTTTGTTGGATGGTTTTTATGGTTTCCTGTTTACTGGCAGCGGTGGAGAGGATGGGGGTAAGCCAGGTCAGAAGGGTTTGTTTTAGCTGGAGTTTTTTTTGCTGGTCGGCGGGGGTGTCGCTGTTGGCTCTTATGTGGAAGCGGAGGACTTGGGTGGAGATTTCGTGCTGGAGGGTGGATTGTCGGGTCGGGTACTCTATTAGGAGCAGGAGGGCTAGGAAGAGAAGGGCGGTTAGGGTTGCGGGGGATATATGTTTGTGATGTTTCATTTTTTTATGGACTCCTTTTGTTTTTTTAGATGTTTGACGGAAATTCTTGGTGTTATTCATGTTTTTTCTGCAAACGGACGAAACCATGCCCAAGATCCAGCCCCACAGACAACCGCTGGCAACGCAAATCTGAGCTAAGGGCGCCAGCATAAGGCTGTCTGAGGAGCTGGATCTTGGGCATAGTTTCTGGGTATTGGAGGTGGGAGGTACGCATAGAGTTGGGAGGTATTGGGAAAGATGATATTTGTTCCGAGTGGAAGGGATGTGTTTTATAAGTATTTAATTTGTAATCATGTATTGTACATATTTAAATGGATTTGTATAGGGATTCATACTCACATTAAGCTCAAGATATATACTATAAGTTTGGAATGGTTTCATGCAAGCATGAACTTTGGATCGTTGCTCGCCTAAATAAAAGGAGAACAGAGGGCTTTTTAATCTCTGTTCTCCTGACTGTTTTATGGGTGCCTGAGTACATTCTGGCAAGTTTTACTTGAACTTCTTAGACACCACTGAATATTTGTGTTAGTATCAAATTTATTGTTTCTTACTCTTGGCGGATATCGATTACGCCGCTGGCGAGGGTTTCGTCGTTGAACTGGTAGGAGCTGCCAGTGAGGTTCAGGTAGGCTTCGGTCAGGTCGCTTTCGTTGACGATCCATGCCATGGATATCTGAATGCTTTCGCCTGGTTTCAGGGTTGGGATGTAGTTTCCGCCGTTGCCGTAGTTGTCGGTTACGCTACAGTATTTCATTTCGCCGGTTCTGGCGGCGCTGTCCCAGGTGGTGCGATCGTAGCCGTCTCCGGATTCTTCCTCAGGTACATAGGCTTCATAGGTGCTGCCATCGCTGTGAAGCTTCATCAGGGAACCGATGTAGAGGATGTGGTTTACTTCCTGGTCGGAGGTGTTGGTGTAAGTGACAGTGGTGTAAACCAGTTTCTGCTGTTCGGTTTTTGTTTTTACGATTTCATCCAGAGTGTTTACACCGTCTCCTTCTTTGATGTAGGAGATGGTGTTTTCTTTCAGTTTTCCGTCTGCGTCAGTGGCATCTTTCCAGTCTTCCGGGATCTGGCCGTTCAGGAGTTGGAGGTCATCTGCGATCTGGACGGAGTCTACGGTTGCCTGAAGCGGGATGTCGGATACATAGTTTCCATCTGTATCTTCGCCGCTGGCGGTCAAATTTATGGTCTCGCCGACTTTCGCGATCGGGAGTTTGTCTGCTGCTATACTGGTTATCTCTTCATCGCCCGGTGTTTCTTCCGGGGAGACGATGTCGCTCCAGGTGTACATATTGGCGGTGTCTATCATCGTATCTTTTTCGGTAATCTGAAGGTTTTCTGCTACTTTGATAGCATCTTCTTTCGATACATCGTCACCCACATAAATCGTGATCACACGGTATGCTTCCGGGCAGAGCAGGTAGATGCGCTGGTTAAAGAAACCATCCTGCATAACTTCATGGTATTTCAGGTAGACACCTTCGTACTGACCGAACGTCCGCTCTTCGCTCTCTACGATATTTTTATCTTCTTTTACCTGCGCAAAATCGTCACTGTCAAGCAGGACAGAGGTAAAGCTGAAGCCACCGTTTTGTGCAGTATACTGCAGGTGTGCATCATCCGTCCAAGTCATGCCGTCCGGGATATAGCTCGTTGATATGGTTACATCGTGTACCTGTTCCGGGAGCTGGAGGGTTGTGTTGCCATCGGCCTGAAGTCCGGTTGCCACGCTGTAGGTTCCCTGTTTTTCCACATACATATGGTACAGTCGGCTGCCGGCATAGGCAACAGTGGATGTTGCCAGAAGACACACGGCTGCTGCCGCTGCCACCTGCATTTTGTTCCATTTTCTCTTCTTTATTGACACAACTTTGGTATCCTGAAGCTGTCTGTTTACCTCTTCCTGTACCATTTTATGAATAAAATCTGGTGTTTCCGGGATATTGTTTTTCATATCTTCTAATCTCATGTCCATGCCTCACTTTCCTGCAGATCCTGCCGTAATTTTTCTCTTGCTCTGGCGAGTCTTTTTTGTACTGCGCCCTCGGTAATATCCATGATCTGTGCGATCTCCCGGATATTAAAGTTTTCAATATAATACAGGATCACCGGCATCCGCAGATCTTCTTTCAGGGAACCGACTGCCTTGTACAGTTCACTGTAATCGGTCTTTTCATCTGCCGCGATCTCTGTCGTCTCACACATCTCATCCAGAGAAATCACTTTGCTTGTTTTTCTCAGGATGGTGTAACACTCGTTGATCAGGATCCGCATCAGCCATGTCTTTGCGTATTTGTCATTCCGTAACGTATGAAGTCTGGAAAATGCTTTGACAATCGTCTCCTGTATGGCATCCGCACAGTCCTGATCGCTGTATAACATGGATTTGGCAGTGCAGTACATCTGCCTCTCCGTATCCAGGATCAGTGTCCCTAATTGTTCTTTTGTCACTTTTGCACCACCTTTTCTGGTTGGTTCGCCGGCCGGCTCTTTTTATTTACATAGATTAGACGGAGAAGTCCGGAAAATATCCCGTTCCGGATTTCTTTTTTTATCACATATGAAAAAAACTGTGAAATCCTGTTTGGAATCTCACAGTTCCTGTCCTTTATCCTTTCACATACAGAAAACCTGCCCGGTTCTCTGTTGTATAGTCATCTGCCGGAATCACTTCCATCGTCACAACTTTATATTTCTCATTTTCTTTTCTTCGATATGTGATGCTGATTCTCTTATGATCCTCATCGAGATGATTTCTCAGATAGTCAAACGCTGTCTGCTTCTGATATTTTTCCAGATCATCCGGATGGATATTTTCCGGATTTTCCAGAACTTTCAACAATTCTGACAGTTTTTCCGTACTGCCCGGGATTTTTTTCTTTCCTGTGCTCTCTTCATTTTCTTCCCAGTTCAGTGCACGGTAACTGTCTTCCGTCAGATTGATGCGAAGGATCTTAGAATACAACTTGCATTCTTCTTTTGTGCCAGAATATTCCATTACAGAATTTTCATCCAGCCGGATCAAATGCATACTGTGGTAAATCTCCGGCATTGATGCCAGAACCGCAAACTGTTCCTTCTTTTCCCTGTTCGCCTTCAGCACCCGGTTTACCAGCGTAAGAATTCCTGCCGCTGCGCCCAGAAGATATACGGCAACCAGCAGGATGGCAACCAGATTGCTCTCATTATCCGCTGCAATTGCAAACGTAACGCCAACCACATAATCACCTGATTTTTCAAATACACACTGATGCCTTGCGCCCTGAATATTCAGGCTTGTAGTTGCGATCTCATCCTGCACGATCTTGTTTTCCGGAATCCCGATATCATCCAGCGTCTTGCCAACGTCCTCTTCATCGGTGGCACCGTAAATTTTTCCACTTTCCGGGTCTGCCACATAGAGTTTCATTCCTTCGTACATCGGCATATTGCTCACAACGCTGTCCACTTCATTCTTTTTTACTTCTTCCAGAAGACGCACCGGTTCGATTCCCACCTGTACCATATAGGTTCCTGCCTCGTTCCAGGTCATGGCATACATCATCTGTTTTCCTTCTGACGTATTCGGTGTGACATCCTGACACATGGTGAGAGACTTATCTTTCAGCATTGGCTTAAAGTATGCGATCTGCTCACCAGAGCCAAAGTTGTACCCATAGTACAACGGAACTGTACCACTGTAAATGGTTCCACTGGTATTAAACAGATGGATCTCATCGATGGACATGAGTTCTGCTATCTTCTGTAATTCCTCCGTGGCCCTCTCGGCCTCCGGTTTTGCATCCAGAATATATGCTACTCCCTTGGCACGAACAATATAATCTTCCTTCAGAGACTGAATCATATCCTGTTCGTCCTTCTGATTCTTCTCGATAATTCCAATTGTCTGATCCAGCACAACCTCAGAGGTCTTGTTGATATTTCTGGTGTTTATACTATTCAGAATATCCGCCTGCAGGCACAAAGCAGCCAGAATAATCACGCCCAGAAGACATACGATCTGTTTTCCTACTCTTTTTTTGTAGATTGTTTTTTCTTCATTGTCTGTATCTCTTATTTCTTTTTGTTACCTTTACTCAAATATCCTAACACATTCATCGACTTTTTTCTTCTTTTCTTTTATAAATTTTAACAAAGAATGTGCCAGTGGCACTTGTTTAGCAACGACCGAAGTGGAACGTAGACCGCTTGCGACATCTACCTTATACGCCGCAGTGCGCATCCTCGCGGAGCGTTTTTTACTTTACAGGGGAATAATTTTCTGTAAAAAAACAGAGAAGCCCGGTTGATGACTTCTCTGTTTTTCGACCATATTTTTTCTATCGTTCTGCTGTTCTTTTTTCTTTTCCGTCCGCAATCTTCAGGAAGATAAATCCCAGGAAGAAAAATACTGCCTGCGATGCTACCGCAATGTTAATCGTTCCGCCTGCCAGTTTGACGCCTGCGATCACGGCAGAACCGAGGAAAGAGGCACCTTTTGAAAAAATATCATATAAACCGAAATATTCTCCTGAATTATCCGGCGGAATAATTTTGGAAAAATAGGATCTCGACAGGGACTGGATCGACCCCTGAAAGCATCCTACACCGAATGCCAGAAAGCTGAATCCCAGCAGATTTTTTAACGTCAGCGCATACAGACAGACGACAAAATAACCCACGATACATACCAGGATCAGACGAACGGTATCGTATTTTTTTGACAGTTTTGCAAACACCAGTGATCCGCCAAATGCAACGACCTGCGTTGCCAGCAGACAGATGACCTGTCCGACGGTACTCAAGTTCAGATCTGTTCCTATATTAATGCAGTTATCAATGATCGTTCCCACACCATCGATATAGAGGAAAAATGCGATCAGAAAGAAAAATACTTTTTTGTCTTCGGTTGCGATAAATTTTACTGTCTGAAAAATCTTGCGGAATGCATTTCCCACTGCATGCCCCTGATGCTCTACATAGTTCAGCTGCTTATAGTTTTTCATCAGTGGAATCGTTACCAGAAGCCACCAGAGTCCGGTAACTGCGAATCCGATCGCCATCGATACCCTGCCCGGAATCATTCCCGCCATATCCGGACCAAGTACATAAGCCACCAGTGCTATCAGAAACGGTATGCAGGAGCCAAGGTATCCCCACGCAAAACCGTAGGAAGAGACTTCATCCATCCGCTCTTCTGTCGTGATATCGTTCAGCATGGAGTCATAAAACATCAGCGACATATTATAGAATATTTTGGTCACCGCAAACAGAAGCAGAAATGCGATCCACTGATACGCAAATCCATTCAGGATACATCCGGAAACGCCAACTGCTACGGTCGTGGTAAAAAAGATTTTTTTCATCCCCTTATGATCCGAAATCGCCCCGCACACCGGACCAAGCAGCGCAACCACAATCGTAATCACCGCAATCGCCATCGAATAATAAGCCGTTGCCTGATCCGAAGTCAGCTGCCCCGGCCTCGTCCCGATCGCCATCGCCTTAAACCAGATCGGTATCAACGCACACGCCAGCATCGTATACGCCGAATTTCCCACATCATAGAGCACCCAGGCAAATTCTTTGTCGTTCAGATTGCGGAATATCCTTCTCTTCTTCATACGACATCCTCCATTCCCTATATATTTTTTCTGAAATTTTTTTCTTTTCACGACATATTATATGTTTTATTATATATGAAAATGGTTAATTTCACAATCTTCTCTGTGTAAAATGATTGTTAATTTTCTCGCCGCAACAACTATAACACCATATTCTTCTTTTCAATTCACAGCCTCATAGTGAGGCTGACAACCAGCTCTACCGGTGTGCCTGACGGGTTATTGATATGATCCCGGATCATATCTACCAGCGTGGTTTTTCCGGTTGCACTGTCTCCACGAATGATAGTCAGAATACGGATCTGAAATGGTTCTTCCCCAAATTCCATCAAATGGTGCAGATTAATTGTGCGATCCTCCGATGCAGCAATTTTTAACAACCATTTTGCGCAATTGTCACCGCATGTCGAAGCATTAAAAATCTTATCTTTTTCAAATTTAACAAGAATCAATGTTTTCACTCCACCGGATAGTCCTGTTGGTGGTATCTTCCCAAGGACCGGGCTGTCGATGACGCCGCTGTCTAAGACCGTCGACCGATCGACATCCTGGATCATTTCTTTCACAAACGAATCCACGATTCAGCTGTCCTCGTAATCATATTTAAAATAAGCTGCCGTGTTGTATACAGCCTCTTTCACATCACCATAAAAAATATTCAGCATACGATCTGCTCCTTTTTCTGCATGAAAACCTTTCCTGCAAATTCTATTTGTTGTACTAGAGCGTGTCTGAAAAAAGCTTTTCGTGAGCTGCGAGTCTCAGTTTGTGGGAGATTTTATCCGAATGAGGGCGGCGTAGCGGGCTACGGCAACCGAATGAGGGTAAAATATACCGCAAAGTGGGGCTCGCAGATTGCGGAAATGATTTTTCAGACACGCTCTAGTATTATATGTCTCTTTCACCCACTTCCGCAATCAGAAACAAAAAATCTCACCTCACCTATTATACCAAAGAAAAGTCGGAATCCTGGTTTACATTCCAGGCTTCCGACTTTTCTTTGGTAGGTTTTATTTTCTGTTCTACTCTCTCACCCAGCACTCCTGGATCTCAGCGATGTACATGGTGTGGTAGTCTTTTTCCGGGTACCATTTTTCATCGTCTTCGCTTCCGTAGAAGTTTTCCGGTTTGATCTCGTCGTGGTAGAGTTTTCGGCAGATCAGAATCTGTGTGGCTTCTTCGAAGCCTGGCTGACCGTCTACTTCGGTCAGGTGCAGACCGGACTGTTCGATCTTGTCCGGGATGTCTTTGCCGGAGACTTTGCCGAGGTAGCCAAGTTCTTTCATGTGCTCGCCGCCGAAGAAACTGATGGTAAATGTATCACCTGCATCTACAAATTCTTTGGTGTGGCGTTGTGGGCGAATATATACGGTTGCCACATTTTTGCCCCACAGAACACCGATTCCGCCCCAGGAAGCGGTCATTGTGTTCGCCTTACCGTCTTTTGCTGCGGAAATCAGCATCCATTCGGAACCGATCTTTTCAAATGGTTTCATCTCGAGTGTCTTCACATCAACTTTTTTAAATCCCATCGCACTTATCCTTCTTTCTATAACACAGAAGGTAACCTCAGACTGCTGCCACGGTTACCTTCTTTTCTTAGTAACTGTCTGATATTTTCACAGCTACTCTTATTATACTATTTTCTTTCAACATCGCAAAGCTATTTCTGTGATACTTTTTCTCTTTTCTTCTCATCCGCAGCTTCCATCACACCGCCGATGATCTGTAACAAAAGTGCAAGTCCGATCATTCCGCCTGCGGCGATCTTGCCCCAGATAGTCACGAAAAATGCCAGTACCCGCCCCAGCACCGGGACAGAATATACGACCTTTCCCATATAATAATCATATCCGACCGGATACAGATCTTCTTTTTCGTTCGCATCGCCTTTTGTGTGGATCTGACCGGTTACAATGTCATTCTTGATGACGCGATGTGTGATGATCGCCCCGGTATCCATCGAGCTGTAGAACGCGATCACATCGTCCACCTGGGCATCCTCCGGTGCTCCCGGTTGTACATAGACCAGGCTGCCCACCGGTATCGCAGGTTCCATACTTCCGCTGATCACCGTATAGATTTCATAATCGAATACCCTTGGAAGCGTCAGTGGGAGACATACCAGAATCACTGCCACCAGACAGACCATTCCGAATATTTTACAGATCCGGGCACTGACTGCCAGCGCCCCTCTTTTTTCTTTCTTCTTTTTTCCCATATCCCGTACCAGAACCAGCGCCTGCCCGGGAACTCTCTCATGACACGCTCTGATCTTCCTTCCCATTATTCAGACTTCTGACAGGCTTCACGCTGTACTGGATCTCATACATGGTATTTTTTCTGTAGAACTGTTCATCGATGCGCTCCTGAATCCCCTGGCACTCTTCCGGTTTTACATTGATCAGAAGTACAAGATACTGTCCTTTGCCATATCTGGTAACCGCATCTCCGGAACGGATACTCCGGAAGATACTCTCCCATACATACCGTGACACCCTTTCCATCTGCTCTCCGGATACCATCGGATGCCCTTCCAGGTCTGTCAGGGTACATAACATCAGCTGTACCTGCTGCCCGCTTCGTTCCATCATACGCGATACCATATGATAAATCTCCCGGAATACCTCCCAGGTGCACTGGTACGGTCCCCGTACTTTTCCCATCCGCTCTGTCAGACTCTCCTGTATATTATCCAGTATATCATACGGATGGTCAAGCTGTTCTTCAATTTTCCTCTGGAAATCCTTTAATTTTCCCAGCTGATCTTCTGTGTAAATCTTCCGGTATTTTTCTATGGTTTCACCATACAGAATCTGTGCCTGCTCGCTTCTTCCCATACCGGTCAGTGCTTCAATCACCAGAAGTTCACGTTCTTCATATGGTGACACTCTCACGGCATGCCGCCCAAGTTCTTCCAGCTGCATATACGCTTTCTTTTCTCTTAGAACATCCGCCATATCTTCTACCAGCTTCCGGAACATGGCACTGTAGCGTTCCCGCTCTTCGCAGACCCAGCCGCTTTGTTCCGAATTCTCCAGAAATGCACCCCGATACAGCAGAATCGCCTTCCACAGAAGTTCCATCTGCTCTTCCCTTTTTTCTGTCTCATATGCTTTCCGGCAACATTCTTCAAATACCTGTGCATCCTCCTCAAAAGGGATCTCACTGTCCCAGTAAAATCTCCCCTTTTTTGAGATGATATATTTTCCTTTGGGAAGACCCGCCCGTTCCAGTTTCTTTCTGGTATTATAGAGCAGACTATGGATCGCATGTTTCGCATCATCCAGCTTCCGCTCGCCAAATAATACTGTTTCCAGACACTCCCGGCTGATACCGTCCTGCCTGTAGTGGAGAAGTAACTGCAAAACCTGTGCAAACTGTGTCTCTTTTTTCTTTTTCCCGATCAATGAAACACCCTGATACACAATGGAAAAATCACCGAACATTTTCACATACAAAACCTGTCGTTTTTCTAATTGCCTGTCTCTCATATTTGCTCCACACATTTGTATATTTTTGTCTGCAACCCCTCTGGGGCTGCTGTTTTCCTGACTTGTATTACCCCACCCCTCCCGGAAAATTTTGCTTCCGAACCATTCCGGGTAAATACATGCATATTATAATACCTTGTGTGAAAGATAGCAAATGTTCTCTGTGTATTTTCTATTAAATATAGTGAAAGAAAAAAACTGTCACCGGAACCTGTTGTTGTTCCATGTGACAGTTTTCCAATTTCTTTTCTATCTGCGGACACGTTTTTTCAGAATCACCGCACCTGCTGCCAGTGCTGCGACTGCTGCTGTACCGATACCGACACCTGCTGCCAGAGGAAGACCTTTCTTTACTTCCTTGTTGCTATCCAGGTCTTTGTCACTTTTCGGTACATCCTCATCGTCCAGATCTTTCAGATCCTGGTCTGCTTTTGGTGTATCTTCATCACCGATGGTGGTGGTGTCTTCGTTACCCTGTGCATCCTGGGTGGTTCCGCCGTTTTCTGTGCCTTCTGTTCCCTGATTATCTGTTACATTGCCAGGTCCGCCATTGCCGGTTCCACCTGTGGCATCTGTGCCCTGTGCATCACCGTTTCCGGTGGTTGTGCCTGCTGCGTTACCGCCATTGGCATTGGTTCCTGTGCCACCGGTTGTAGTTGTTGTACCTCCCGGTACGGTAACTGTCTGCCCGGTGGTGTTGGTGATGGTCTGTCCCGGTGTGGTCACGGTTACGGTCTCATATGGCAGATAATTGAAGGTAAATACATTCTCTGCTGCATTGGCAGATAAGGTTTTGGTCAGGTTTCTGTATTCCGGTGTGTATCCGTCGATATAGGTATATGCAACCACCGGTTTATCACCTACATTGCCATAGAAGGTCTGGCTGTCTGCCAGCTTGTTGCCGTTGGCATCCTGATAATTGATGGTGTAGGCTACCTGATTGCCTTTGATTCCGTATGCTACTACGTATTCCTGGTCTCCGGTCACTTCAAAAGAAGAATTCTCTACTGCGGCATTATTATCACGTCCACTGATACGGATGCCCTGCACATAATACTTGCTGTCCTTATCCAGCGCTACTGCACCGGATCTTGCTTCAAAACTTACGGTATCTCCTGGATTCAGATTCTTGATCACGATAGCATCTGCAGTATTGGAAACGCTATAATCTGCTCCCTTTACTACCAGTCCGGCAGTTCCGGAAAAAGCTCCCTGCTTACCGCTGAAAATCGTTACCTGATACTTATAATCCTCCGCCTTAACACTCACAGGAATCGATCCAAGCAGAAAACAAAAGGCCAGAAGATATGTGGCTATCTTATACATTTTTTTCATCGCTGACCCTCTCCTTTCTCCTCTTTTCGCTTCTTGATCAGTATCACTGCCAGAATCAGAAGAATCACACCACTTGCCAGCGCTACTGCACATACAGCAAGAATCTGTGTGGTATCACCGGTCTTTGGGGATCTGACAACATTCTTTGAAGGTGCTGTAACCGTCCTGGTTACTGTCTTGTTGACAACTTTGTCTTCGCCCTTCTTCGTCACGGTTGTCACCGTCACCGGATCGGCTGCGAAGCTCATCTGAAGGCTTGCCAGTGTATCCTGATAATCATTTCCCTGTGTCTCACCGTCCAGCTTTACTGCCAGATGCACAAAAGCTACATCTCCCTTGGAGAGACGATCCAGATACAGATACTGATTCAGTGCATCGGTGGCCTGGTGAAGACCTTCACCCTTCTTGGCATCCTCGCCACCTACGGTTTCGCTGTCATATAATACGGTTTCCTTCTTGTCCGGTCCCACATAAGTCAGCCTGTAACCATAGGCACCGCCTTCTGCGATGCTCTGGCTGTCTTCCAGAGATTTTAATACTTCATTGGTCATATACCAGTCTGCATCTTTCTCACTGGTGTTCTTCAGTCCTACCTGAAGTTCCATGGTATCTCCCGGCTGTAACCGGAAGATATCTTTCTTCATGTCTGCGGAAGTAAAATTACTGCTCATCTTAGAACCGTCAAACTCTACCTTCCAGTCAGAACCGCCCTGCAGCGTCTCTGCAAATGCTGTTGTTGTCATGCCTACGGCCATGATCGCTGCCATGGCAAGGCACAAAATTCTTTTTTTCATATTCTGCACCCTCCTATCGTAAGCTGATATTGCCATTTCCATCCACATCTACATCCACACCCCAGGCACTCTTGATGGCATCCTGTGCGTTATGTGTCTGTACTGCGTCTGCTTCTGCTTCAATCTGGAAATTATAACCATCATATGCATAAGTCGTGGTGATTGTCTGGTAACCGTCCTTCTCTGTGACATCCTGTTTTACTTTCGTAGCGATGCTGCCGTCAATCGTCAGGGTATCGCTGAGCGCCAGTGTACTGCTTCCTGCCGGAAGGATGCTGGTGTAATAGAGGATCGTCCGCTCTGTGGTAGATGCATCTTCATCAACCACCCAGCCGTTTCCATCTGTCAGGTTCAGATCGATCAGATCCGGGGAAAGACTGGTATCTTTTACGCCTTCTTTATTCGTCCAGCTCTTTTTCAGGATCACACGGACATAACTGTCAATGGAGCCGCTGTTTGTTACCTTGATTGCTTCCTCGTACTGTTTTCCCGGTACGATTTTTTCTTCTTTCAGAGCGTTCAGCAGATCTCCTGTCGTCTCATCCCATGTTCCATTGGATGCATAATCTCTTTTGCTGACTACTTTGTCATTTTCCACCAGGCTGACACCGATATTGGAAACCTCCACCTGTGCGCCGTAGTTCTCGCTGTAATATGTCAGTGCTGCCCGGGCACTTCCTATCGTGCTTCCTGCCAGTAATACAACAGAAGCGGAAAGAAGAGCCACAGTCAGTCCCCCAAGGGGCATTTTCTTTTTCTTACTCATCTCTCACCCTCCTATTCTCCGGTTGTCTCGCTGGTATCTGCGATCTGTGTCCAGTCTGCATACGGTTCGTTGTTTTCATTGTACAGGACTTTTGTGGATTCCTGAACAACGACTACATTGAAGCTGGCATCCGACTCTTTACTGTCGATCCGGATATCCAGGACCGATGTGCTTTCTCCCGGTGCGATCAGATCGCTGTAATAATAGTATCCGTCCTCTCCCGGTGTCCATTTTCCATCGGAATCGCTGTACTGCAATCCATCCTGATATTTGCTTCCTGCCAGTGCTTTCACACGGATATAACAGTCATAATCACCGGTATTTTCCACCGATACATGTTTCGTCCAGTTGCTGAAATCTTCTTTCGGTATCGTCTCACTGAATCCCATGTTCAGCGTTACCCCTCCGGAGGCTTCCGTATAAGTGGTGAAATACGCCATCGCTGTTCCTGCGCTGATCCCAGCTGTCAGTGTCAGAGCTGCGGCTGCAAGGCAAAGACTTTTTTTATTTATTTTTCTCATATCCTGCACCCCTTTCCCTAATTTACACTGACGGTGTTATCGTCCTGCTGTTCCCAGCTCCACTCGCCATCTTTATTTTCAAAATGGTTTACGATACCGGTTCCCGGAACCAGGCGACCATCATATGTATTGGTAAAGCTTACGCTTACCGGACTGTTGTCTTCTCCCTCGGCAACGATCGTTGCTGTCTGGGTGTCACCGGATGTATTTTTGTAGCTTCCGCCTGCATAGATTTCTGTTACTGTCACTTCCGTTCCTGCCGGAAGGTGTTTTACCAGTGCTGTTTTCTTTCCTGCCTCATTAAATTTGATTGTAACCACATCACTGTAAACATTTTCACCGTTTCTTGTTCCCTCTACCTGGAAGACAAACAGTGCATCCTGGAGAGAAGTATTATAAGCGGTCAGGTCTTTTACGATCTCCAGATCGCCGTACCGCTGTGTCTGCTGTGGCTTCATGCCTGTTGTCACATCGTAGACCCAGGTGTCATCCGGATGTTCGCCGGAATAATAGTTGTTCGGCAGCGATACCAGATATGGGGAAAAATCGTAGGTGTATTCACTGGTCTGTACCGTCTCTGCTGCTACCAGATACATTCCTGTTTTCAGATTTTCGATTTTTCCTGTCGCTGTGCTTTCTCCGGCTTTCTTTTCCACCGTTGTCACAGCTGTCGGTTCCGCTTTGGTATCTTCCACGATCTTCATGGCATCTTCTGCCATCTGCATCCACGCTTCTGCGGTGGTTGTGCTGCTGATCTGATCCAGCCCAAGTCCTTCATAACCGGTGTGTGCCGTGTACTGTGCTTCCTCTGTGATATCCGCGATCTGATATACATCGACCGGAATCTCCACCTCATTCAGTTCAGCAAATTCTGTGCCGTCCAGTGTAAAGATAAGTGAACACTTCTGTTCGGTATCCACTCCCAGAGCACCGTATACACTGGATAAACCGGCTGCTGATAAAACAGTGATTGCTGCAAGGGTCAGCGCCCCTGCGGTTCTTATTCTCTTTTTCATAGTCACCTCTATCCCTCCTTCGACATATCATCCGTCTTACCGGAATGTTTTTTGTTCTTCCGGTCAAACAGGAACTTCATGATCAGTATCACAAGCAGTGTAACTGCCACTCCTAAGATTAAGTATAGCATATAATAATTCTGAATAGCACGTAACATGCTGTCAACCGGCGTATTTTCTGTTTCTTCTTCCCCGTTATACGGAACTCTCGTTCCACGGACCAGAAGCCGGTGGGAATTGACACCGTACGGTGTGCAGGTAAACAATGTTACCTGATCTTTTCCTTCCTGAATCTGCAATGCGTCCTCGAGTGTCTCATGATCATCCTTTTCTACCATATCGAGAATCTGATCCACCTGATAGGCAAGTGTCTCATCCAGCACATGGATGTAAAACATATCTCCCTGCTGCATCTGATCGATATCGGTAAATAACCGTGCTGCCGGAAGACCTCTGTGGGCTGCCAGTACACTGTGGGTACTCTCACCGCCGATGGGAAGCGATGTGCCATTCATATGACCGATTCCCGTCTGTAAAACATCTTCCGCAGTTCCATGATATATGGCAAGTCTGACATTGATTTTCGGGATAGAGAGATAACCCATGACTCCGTCTTCTGCCACATTCAGCACTTTCCAGTAATCGGTATCTTCTATCTGTGTATCGTCACTGCCAAACACATCCCCGTAAATATTATTCTGTACCAAGGTACTGTCGAATTCTCTTGCTGCCTCCCATTCTTCTGTGTAATCCTCCGGTTTCATATCACTTACCACTTTCTCGTAGTCGCTGATCAGGCGGCTCTGCCGGTAAGTATTCCACTGGTTGGATACGGTCGGATAAACAAGGATTCCAAATCCTGTCAGAAACAGCAGCCCGAAGAGAATTCCTGATAATTTTCTTTTCATCTTTATTCCTCTTTCTGTTCGGAAACCTGTTCCTGTTTTTCTTTCCTTTTTCTTTTGTAGTGTTTATCATATTTCCATAAGCCAAAGATCAATACTGCTGTTACCGCAAGTCCGATCACTACCCAGAGCAGATAGTTGGTATACAGGCTCATCGGTGATTCCTTTTCTTCTTTTTCCACAACCTCTTCTTCATACGGTACCCGGTGTCCTCTTACCAGAAGTCTCTGAGTATTTACTCCGTAAGGTGTACAGGTAAGCAGTGTCACGAGATCTTCTCCCGGTTCCACCGCCAGATCTCCGGTATCTTCCGGTTCTACGGTGCGGATCTGATCCACTTCGTAACAGAGTTTCTGATCCAATACGAAAATCAGGAAATGATCTCCTTTTTCTAACTGATCCAGATCCGTAAACAGGCTTGCACTGGGAAGACCTCTGTGTGCAGAGATTACTGCGTGGGTATTTTCCCCGCCTACCGGAAGAGAACTTCCTTCCAGATGTCCTGCGCCTTTGTTCAGGACTTCCTCGGAAGTGGTATGGAAAATCGGAATCTTAATGTTGATTTTCGGTACTTCCACATATCCCATCATTCCGTCATTCAGGATGTTCAGACAGGACATATATTCGTCTCCTGGCTCATCTGATGCTGCTGCGATTGCGAAGGAATCAGGAAGAATACTCGGAAGAAGTGCTGCATTATATGCATTTGCTTTCTCCCATTCTTTCTCATAATCAATGGCTCCCTCACTGTTCTCCGTGCTGACTGTCGTTTCATACTCTGAGATCAGACGGCTCTGCCGGTAAGTATTCCACTGATTTGCCACCAGCGGATACAGCAACAAGGACAAACCGGCTAAAAATAAAATTCCTGCTATGATAATTGACATTTTTTTCTTCATCCGGGCTCTCCTTACTGTTGTATACTCAAGTGTCAGTTCTTTGTTCTTTTATCCTTTTTATCAAAAACGGGGCGGGCGAGCCGCCCCGTTTTCATGGGTTCTTCCGTTATCTCCAACGAGTGTACGGGCTTCCTTATTATTTCTGAGTTTTTCTTCTTGTTGTGAAGAACAGACCAGCTGCTACGATCATGCTTGCGCAACCGCCGATGGTGAAGATTGTTGTACCGATACCACCGGTAGATGGCAGTACACTCAGTTTTGTATTTTTAATATCTGTAACTGTTGTAGTGCTTTCGATTCTTGTAACGCTTCCTTCTTTGTCATAAGTAGCGGTATAGGTGGAAGTATTCTTTCTATCGATTGTAATGGTATAAGTATTCAGCGTACCGTCTTCGTTGTAAGTTGCTGCGATCACAACAGTATGTTCTGTTTTGTCAATGGTAAATCCTTCCGGAGCTGCTGTCTCTACTAAGGTGTAGGTTCCTGCATCCAGTCCGTTAAAGGTAAGTCCACCATCTTCACCGGATTCTGCTGTATAAACTTTTCTGGTCTTGGTATTGGTTAATGTAAAGGTTGCACCTTTTAATACTTCTACTACTTTTTCATCCGGTTCCTGGCTCTTTTCTTCTACTTTACTGATCACATTACCTTTTTCATCTACTTTGATGATCTGGTTTACTTTTTCTGTGTATCCCTGAGTAGCTGCGCTTAAAGCTGCACCGATGCTGAAGGTATAAGTATAAGTTTTGCTGTCTGTGGTTTTTACATCACCCTTCGGGTTGGTGGTGTAGGATAATGTTGCTTTGTTGGTATTCGGATCAAAGTTTACCGTTGCCTGATCATTTACAGTTGCGGAATAGGTTACTACCAGTTCCACGCCGCCATTTGCTTTTGCATAATCACTCTTAACTGTAAGAGTAAATCCGTGATCGGTTGTCTCCACCTTCTCGATCATATCAGCGGAAATATCTGCACCGTTGATCTTGATGCTGTTTTTGTCTAATGTCAGACCAGCACTCATGGTATCGGAAATGGCTACGGTTACGGTATCATACTGTTTGCTGTAGGAAGGAATAGCAGTTGTGATTTTGAAATTAACTGTATCGCCAATTGCCACATCGTTTCCTTTTGCGGTTTCACCACCTACGATCTCTTTTTTAATAGAAGGAGTGGTGGATTTTGCATATGCATTGCTGGTTTTCAGAGTCCAGTTGGAATCTGCATTGACCGGTTTGGATGTCATGGTGTTGTCGCTTCCGTTTGCGGAATAGTATACACCAACTAACATTGGGTTATATACTTCGTCAACCGTACCGGATACGATTACCAGCCAGTAACCTGCATTCAGGTCAGCTGTGAAATCTGTGTATTTTACATCATCTGCAACTGCTGCGCCTGTCATGGTTTTGCTTGTAAGAGTTACAGCACCGCTTGCAATCTGTTTTGCAATTGTGGTTACTTCATCGGAAGTCGGAGCCAGAACATCTGCGATCGCAAGCTTATTATCGGTTTTCACATATCCGGTAAATCCACCGTCATACTGTGCTTTTGTAATCTGGTATGCGGTTACGGTTGCTGCTTTTTCTACATTCTGTACGGTTCCTTTTGCTGTATCATTTGCTGTCGGTGTTGTTGCTGCGAACGTTGGAATACTCATGGCGAGTACCATAACCATCGCCATCATCACTGCTAAGATTCTTTTCACTTTACTCATATGATTTCTCCTTTTCCTTTTTTATTTTCAGTGCTTTATTCACACTGGAAAGCATTGTTGTGGCCGGGGCCACTGAAACGGTTCCTTTTTTTATCGTTCCAACACCCCCTTATCTCTCATTTTGAAGAGGATCAGAACGCCTGCGATCATTAACAGGATTCCACTCATCATGATCGTGAAGACTCCGCTTCCTCCCGCTGACGGAAGATCATAAAGAACTTCATTCTCGAAATAACAGGTTACTGTATGATCTGCTGTTGTGATCTGATCTGCATCCGGTCCTTCGCTTCTCAGCCAGGAACCATTCTGTCCCAGCGTGATTTTCCAGGTCGTTGTGCTTAACACATAACCCTTTGGTGCTTTCGTCTCTTTCAGTGTATAAGTTCCTGCTGAAATCTTATCTTCACTGATTTCTTTTTTGCGTTCTGTATCGGAATACCAGTGAATCTTTCCTGTTCCCTCTGCTGATTTTCCGTAATATGCAAGATTTGCATCGGTATCTGATACCAGTTCAAATTCTGCATCTTTCAGTTTCAGGTCTTTACTGGATTCGCTGACTTTGATGATTTCCCAGGTTGTTCTCTGGTTGGTAACTGTTTTTGTCACTTCCAGATACTTTCCGTTTCGAACATTGTCTTCTTTTACCTGAATGGTCGAATCCGCCGGATCGGTGACTCCGTATGGAAGTGTCACGGTAAAGGTATTACCGTTTTCCTCCAGTACATATCCGTCCGGTGCTTTTGTTTCTGTTACCCGGTAAGTACCGTTTTCCAGATTACTGAAAGTTGCATTTCCTTCTGCATCGGTCGTTACCGTCCATTCCTTTCCATCTTTTAAGATTGCTTCAAATGTTTCGCCATTCTGTTTTTCAATCCTGAATGTCGCACCCGCCAGAGGATTGCCATTTTCTGCATCTGTCTTTTTGATATTTAAGGTGTTGACGGGTTTGCTGTTTGTGATCGTTGCTTCTGCATCTGTACCGAGTAAGATCACTCCGTCCGCATCTGCTACCTCACTTTCACCGGCTGTTTCGGCTTTTATTTCTTTTTCAGGATTCAGATAATTCTCAGCATCCAGATAAACTTCTTCCACTTTGAAGCTGGTTCCTGAGAGAATCTGTGTCACGACTACGGTATAACCGACCGGAACTCCTGTGACGATTCCGTTCGCATCGGTTGTTCCGCAGACCTTTGCATCCTCTCCGTTATTTTTCAACTGACCATTGTCGTAATACCAGTAGTTGCCATCGGCATCCTTCAGATAATAATTACCATTCGCATATGGTACTAATGTCTGATTCTCTGCTGCATCGTTGGACAGCTGGATCTTGAAGGAGAAGGTATCGGTCGATGTCTGCCCTTCTTTCATCTTCTTGGTGATGCGAAGTTCGCGGCTGTTGTACGCCGAACAGTTATTCGTACAGATGACAACCGGTCTTGCCTCAACCGCCTTTTCATCGGTTTTCACATCGGTAATGATTCCGCTGACCTGCTCCTTATCATCAAATGTTGTGTATGTCACACCATTGATGATAATTTTGTCATATTCCTGCGCGTTGACACCAACCTCAACAACATAATATTTTCGGTTGGCTTTCAACCTTTTGAAGATTGCTGACTGATCCGGCTTCAGATGGAAGACGCTGTTATATGTTGTAACCTTACCGTTACTGTCTTTGAAGTCTTCGCTTGTAAAAGTAATCGGCTGTCCGGTTGCTTTGTCAACCGCTTCGTTTAATAATACATATTCATTATCGTAATAGGTTTCATTTCCGTTTGCATCTGTTGATTTTACTTTCTGTGCATATACCTGGAAAGCGAAATCCACGTTGCTGTATTTTTCCTTATCGGTATTGGACAGTTCCTTCCTTACTTCGATCTGACCTTCCGGAATTGCCTGAAGGTTAAATTTCATATGAAGGTTGGATGCTCCGGCACCACGTTCCATATAAAACATCTTGAAACTGTGTATGGTGTAATCTTTGAAAGTATTACCGGTAAAGTAATTATCTGCTTTACGGTTATCCCATTTATTTCCATCCGGGAAATATCCGGCATTCCGGAAAATTGCTTTCAGTGTTGTTGTGCTCAGCTTCGGGGTTCCACCCTTATTACAGTCGTACCAGCCAACCTCGCCGGTTGCAAAGTTGATATAACCGGAATGTGCATCGTGAACACCACCGATATCAAGAACAAGTACCTTATCGATGTAGATCCACATATCATCGTCACCGTTGAACTCATAGATCATCGGGTTTTTCGTGGAACTGCTCTGCCCTGCACTTACCTTACCGTTTTTCGGCTGAAGGAAGTTTGCTCCCATATACATACCGAAGTAATAATTGTTGGTTCCCTGTGTTGTATGAAGCAGTCGACCATCTTTTCCAAGATCGTTTCCGTTTTCATCATATCGCTCTCTGTAATCCGCAATTCCGTTAGCGGTAATTTTATTGTACGGCATGAAGTTTCCACGTCTGTAAAAGTAATCGCTGTTACTCTTAAGTGGTGTACCGATCTGGTTGTATACCGTAAAGTCTGTGCCGGTTCCCAGATAAGCATAATTCTGAAAACTGCTGTATTCGTAATATCCGGTGGTTTCGTAAGTCGTTTTGCTGAACAGATGGTTTACGGTTGTTCCGCCACCGAACAGTCCTTCCAGGTTCTGGCTTCCGCTGCTGTTGACCGTTGTCGGATATCCGTTATCTGCCAGAACGGAATTCAGAAGACCTTTTTTAATATTTCCGTTTCCATATCCACCATTCGGGAAATAGAATCTTGTCGTATTGCTTCCGCTCTTCTGGATGCTGTATCCGTCACTTGTATATCCTTCCATGTCGATCATCCGCATCGTGATACCTGCACTGGTATGATCCAGAGTTTCGATCGTTGTCAGCGCTTCATTTACATTTGCATACCATGCAATCGCATATTCGGAAAAGCTATCGGTAATGAATTCTGCTCTGGATACTTTTGCTTCGCTGTCTGTCTCTACGCTTGCCTCTTCATTTTCATCTGCAACCATATCCACAACCTGTTTTTCTGTGCCATCTGCATTTTCCTCCAGATGAACCACGGTGACATCCAGGCTGGAAGCATCTCCGCTTACCTCTTCCGGCAATACTTCGTTTTTATAGTTCATTGTAACTCTGACATTTCCGTCCGGTTCAATCTCGTTGTTGTCCGGATCGATCAGGGAAATATCATATGCGAAAAATCCTGCAACCGAGTAGGTCTTTTCCTCTGCGGAATCGTTCAGGTGTTTTTCCACATCTGTGTAAGAATCGCTGTCTTTCTCGATCGGTGTTACCTGTAAGGAAGTTCCTTCCGGAATCGCACCTTCTTTTACTGCGCTTACTTTAATGACTACATTGTCATCTTCGTATGTAAGTGTCGGAACTTTTTCATCGATGTAGTAACCATACACGGTCGATGTGGTTCCCTTTAACCAGATCTGATCTGTGGTTTTTCCGTCTGCCTTAAAGGTGATCTCCGAATACTGATAATCGGTCAGGTCTTCGGAAGATTTTTCTTCTTTTTCCAGACTTTCTTTCAGGTCTTTTTTAGAAATAAGATCTGTCATCTGATCTTCCTGTCCTTCTTCTGTTGCAGGTACCAGATAACATACCTTGGTTTCATCGCTTTCCCGAACGGTAAGATTGTTTCCCTTGAAAGAGAACTCAACCATTTTTTCAGGATCTGCTTTTTCTCCGTCTACCTTGAATGTAATGTTATAAAAAACAGAATCGCCGAGTGCCCGATCTTCCGGAAGATTTTTTTCGATCAGCTTCTGCATATACGCTGCATCGGCTACATCTAATTTTTCAACTTCCATCATAACCTCGGAAATATCAGCTTTGAAAGCTCCCTGTGGAAGCTTTGCGGTAACGGTTTCTGTTACGTTTCCATCGCTGTCTTTGAACTCATATGTTAATTCAGCTTCTTCGGACTCAACCGTTTCTTCCTCTGTCTCTTCCGGATCGGTTTCTTCCTCTTCAGAAATTTCTTCTTCAACGGTTTCTTCCTCTTCAGAAATTTCTTCTTCAACGGTTTCTTCCGGATCTGCGATTTCTTCTTTGTTTGCAGGAGTTACATTTTTTTCTGCTGCCGGTTCCTCATTTTCATTGATTTCTTCTGCCGGCTGTTCTTCTGCTGCCGGAGCTTTCTCTTCGGATTCCACGGCGATCGATTCTTCTTCAGCAATCGGTTGAACATCTTCTTCATATGCGGCGGCTACATCCTCTGCTGCTTCGCTTTCTGCCTGAACTTCAGCTTCCTGCGGATATTCACCTTCCATAGTCTCGGATGCGAATATGAAGCTGCTGTTGCTCAACGCAACGACCATGCAAAGCACTAATGCCAGCAGTCTTTTCTTTCCTTTACTTTTCATGGCTTCCTCCTTCCTCTTCATCCAAAGCACTCTCAATCAGTTTTAATAATTCCAAAGCACTGCGGAACTGCTGCTTTTCTTTTTTATCTACCCAGGTCACTGAACCCTGCCAGGTAGCATTCTGCCTGTCATAAATGTTTAAGATAAAGGTTTCCGTTTTCTTCGTAGAATCGCTCACAGCTGTTCCACCTCCTTATATGATCCCGTTCTCTATAGTAGTATTATATAAAACGCACCGTTACGAAAAGCATTACACTCATTATTATCTTTTACTTTTTTTTATTTTTTCTTATTTTTGTAACGTTTCATCCAAACTATTATCGAAAATAGCTGATTTTTCCTCATTTCTTCTATCTATATGTTATGTTTTTGGATTTATGACTGCTTTTTTCTGAAAATTTAGCTCCTGGGGACAATCGTCAAGATCTCGTGCAAGCACGGACTTTGACTCGTTGCCCGCGTAAAAAAAAGAACTACCGCCTTCTCAAACGATAGTTCTCTTCTGTCTTTTATTTTCTTCCCAGTATCGCATCCATCTCTATGATCAGTTCCAGCACACTGCGAAATTCCATCTCCCGCTTTCCTTCTTTCCATGCCAGAATTCCCTGCCAGGTAGCACTCTGGCGGTATTTTACATAGATATGAAACGTTGCACAGGTGCCGCTCTGCTCCATCAGCTGACGGTACTCCATACTTTTTTCCTGTTTTTCTCTGATTTTCTGTTTTTCCGATCGGAACTCACGAAGAACCACGGAGGACTCCGGAAAACGGATGCTGTCATAAAACTCTTCCATATATCGGATCAGCTGTACGATATTTTCAAAGGACTGTGGTTCCCGGGAATAACAGTGATATAGTCGACCGGATATCTCGCTGGCCCTACTCTCGTCCACGCACACGGTAATGAGGTTTGGCGCTGCCAGTATTTCTCCATTCCAATATTGACTCATGTTTCACACTCCTGTTCCTAGGTAGTTATTTCCAGTGAAATTCATTTTTCTGAAAACTTAATCTTGCATTAGGGTTTTCCACCTCTGCGATGGAAGAAACATAGTATTCCAGGTATCGGTTCCAGGATCCGTGTCTGTCGGTAAAACGACCGGCGATCCTGCGGAAAATCATATCACAGTTTTCCTGATTGACTCCCACCAGAAGAATCAGAAACTGTGACGGACTGTATTTGGAAAAGGAATCTCCGCGGCGAAGGCTTCCTTTTACCGCCCGGTGAAGTTCCATGGACATCACATCCAGTTTTTCCCGGTTTTCCATCGGATGCCCGTTGCCGTCTGTCAGCGAACATACCATTAAAAATGCGGACTGTCCGTTTCGTTCGATCAGTCTGCGCACCAGACGGTAATTGTCACGGAAACTCGGAAGGCTGCAGTAAAAAGCGCCATCCTCATACTCCGGTTCTTTCAGATCTTCTTTGATCTCCCCTGCCGCATGGTACGTTCTTCCCATCCGTTCGCTCATCTCCTGGAACTGGTTCATCATCCGCTCCGAAGGTGTGATTCCCAACTCTTCAAAGAACATCCTGGATGTAGCGTCATACAGCTGATACGCTTCTTTATAACGGTTCATTCCCATCAGTGCATCAATCTTTACGGACTGCCACTCGTCAAACGGATAAATCTCCATCGCCGTATCCGTCAGTTCCAGAATCGTATCGTATTCCTGTTGTTCTTTCTTATATTCACACAGACTGCGGAGGGCTTTCGAATATTTTTCTTTGTAATGGACACTGTTCATAATCACCCAGTCTTCGCCGGACTGCATCGGAAGAAGTTCTCCCTTATACAGACGGCACGCCTGCTCCCACAGTTCCATCTTCTTCGCTTTCTCTTCCGCCTGTTCCCCTTCCCGGATCAGTTCCACGAAACGCACCACATCCAGATCTGTTTTCATCGGACTGCGCCAGTAAAAAACACCTTTTTCTTTTACGATATAATCGTACTCCGGCAGCCCTGCCTCGATCAGCATCTTGCGCAGACGGAACACGGTGACACGCAGGTTATTTCCCACATTTGCCAGTTCCTCTCTTCCAAACAGATCATCCAGCAGCTGTGCTCTGGAGATTCCACCGTTTCCCTGATTCTCTGTCAGGCTGGAATGCAACAGGATTTGCAGCAATTTTACTGCCTTGGTTGCCGAGTTTCTTTTGAACGTGATTGGCTGATCGCCATAGGTTATGGAGAATCTTCCCAACATATTCACTTTGAGTTCCGGTAACTGATTATCCATAGTGTTCCCTCCCCTCACTTACTCTCCACTTTTATCAGACGGGCAAAATGTACTCCCACTTCTGCCCCTATAAAGCAAAATCACCTCCGATAAGTTTTTATCGGAAGCGACTTCTCGGTGACTTTATTGTAGTCAGTAATTCCTGCTTTGTCAACGCAAAGCATTACACTTTTTTATTTTTCCACACACAGACCGTAGCGGAGCCAGAGTTTTCCACCAACGTTCTGTTTTTTATACACCATCCTGCGGCTCTTTTCCTCGAAACAATCCAATGTGTAGATTTCATATGGTGCCAGTTTTTTCCCTCCGAACTTTGCTCTCTGGAGGATCTCCATCGAACGGCGATACCAGCGCTCCGGAACCTCCGGAAAATGCTTTCGGATCGCGTCAAAAAACTGTTCGGAACTTGTCATTTCCTCTATCCGTACTCCTGCAACAGCCACCAGTTCACGGAATGCATTTACATAATATTCCGCAATTTCTCCGTTTTCCATTTCTTTCTGTCTTCGGCGTATCTGCACACGAATCGCACGCTGCAATTCCAGAAGCAGATACAAAAAGAATCCGCCATACAGAATCACCAGTACGATATTTGCCAGTAAGCCCGGCAGATCTTTGTCTTCTTCCGGCTCCTCTTTCTTCGAAGAACCGTTACCGGTTCCCTCGGCTGCCTGCAATCCGTCATCCTGCCGGGAAGTTCCTACCTGATATGCCGGTTTTCCTTCCACCATCTGATCACCTGCCAGTCTTTCTTTTCTTTCCCTGCATCCGCCATTCCGAAACCGTTGTTGGCAGATACATATACTTTCTGTAGGCACCTGTATTTTTTACCGTTACTTCTGTTCTTGTCAGACTCTGCTCCTGGTTGTTCCGTGTCGGTTCTTCATACCGGTCATACTGAGACAGCGGTGAAAAATTTTCCGTCTCAAGCCACTGCAGCATACCCTCGTATTCGCCCTGATAGGCACTCGCATCCACCGGCTCCCAGGAGGTTCCGGTATACGTTCCCCCGACAAATCCACGAGGATACAGTTCCTGCGGGGTATCCATATGGATCTACAGCCGCTCCTCTTCGCCATGCTGCAGACCTGCTGCTTTGCTCAGATTTCCTTTCGGAAGGGTATCTCTTCCGTAACGGAATTCCTCCACACCGTCTTTTACGCCCTGTTTCCAGTTCTCCAGCGCAGCCATTCTCTGATACCCTCCGGTCAACCCGAAGATTCCCGCAAGGATGACAAGTGCCAGAACCGTACTGCCCACATTGTATCGTCCCGGCTTTCTGTCCGGCACACTATAATATAGGAAGGTTTTCACCACGGCAAGCAGAAGCACACAGACTCCCAGCCACATCGTTTTGCCGCTCAGTACGCTTCCCGCTGCCAGACGCGCCCCTGAAACAGCTGCTCCGACCAGTATCGCAGCCAGAAGGCTGATGTCGGATGCCAGCAGCCCCCGCACTGACAGCAACATGCCTGCCAGCCAGAGGACTGTCAGCAGATATCTCTTTCTCTTTTCCATTCTTTTGTCCTTCATCTTAGATGATCATATGATGTATCTGTTCTCTGTACTTCTCCGCATCTACCGGAAGCACGGTGTATTCCCTCGCATCCACATAGGAAGATTCTGCCTGGCTGACCACCGGGATCATTGTCAGATTCACTTCCCTGGCAGCCTGCCGTATGACAGATTCCTCATACTCCGGTGTGATATATACCAGTTTCGTGTATGTATTTTTCAGGTTGCTGCGCAGAAAATGATACATCGTATCTCCCGGATTTCTCTTCTCCGCCACCGGACGGTACAGCAGATGGTACACCATCTGTTCCTGTGTTTCCATGGAATATACCGGAAGATCCTGATAATCCCCACCGGCGATACTTCCTACGGTGTGTTCCAGCCCCATGCGGATCAGACTTTCGCTGAGCGCAGCCGTGAGTGCCAGAACGGCATTGTTGCGTTCGGTATCAATCACCGTTCCATCGGTGTGTTTCATCACATCGTACAAGATCAGCACACTGTAGTTTGCCGGATAGGCAAATTCTCGGACGATCAGATTATCCAGCTTACTTGACAGTTTCCAGTGGATGCTTCCCAGATCAGGATCTGCACCTGGCTGTCCCGTTGACAAACGGGGTGCAAATTTTGAGAGCATAGAAATTGTTTTATTTTGATAATTTTCTTCATTTTCATGCAAATTAATATTTTCAACCAACAATTTTCCAATTTCCATATATGTTCTTAGAAGAGTATTATTCACTTCAACTGCAACATATGTTCTTGCCTCTTGAAGTAATTTTTGGATTTTATTTATCATCTTATTATCCGCTAATTTGTCCATGCTTTCTCCTTCTATATCATCAACTAACATCCCTACACTTATTATATCAGTTTCCCCCTGATAGTAGTTGTAAAGACTTCCCATTTTTCATATTTTAGGGATACTTCGTGCTGTACATAAAACCCCCCACCCCATTCTCTCATTCGGCCACTCCCTCTCCCCCTCCAGCTGTCTTGCCCCATTGATCAGATAGCTCTTCACTTTCTCCCCGTACAGATACGGATCATTCCCCCGCACAATCCCCCATTCCATCAGAAGTGCCGCCGCGCCGCTGACAAACGGCGTTGCAAAGGAAGTTCCCGTAACCGTCTGATAACCGCCACCGACGCGCGTGGTTTGGATATCGACACCCGCGGCGGCGAGGTCGGGTTTGATCTGGAGGGGGAGGCGGGTGTAGCCGCGGCCGGAGAAATCGGCGTAGGACTGGCGGCGGGAATCGTAGGCGGCTACGGAGATTGCGGACAGTGCGGTGGAAGGAATCGTAAGCGTAGTTTCCGGGGTTGGGCGGTAGAAACGGGTGGCTTCCCCTACCGTTTTTCCGCCGGGAAGCCACATGGAAAATTCACCCTGCAGGATGCGTCGCGGAATCAGACGGATGCGCCAGATGCCGCTGTCGATATAGCTTTCTATAGGAAGAAAATCAATATAAATCTCCTGCGAAGTGCTGTAAGGAGACGGTTTTCCATAATAAATCAGAAGTTCCGTTCCAGCATGCCGGTATCTCTGTGTTCCCAAAATCTGTTCCAGTGGTCCGAAAACCGTTCCGTCCGGATGCACCAGTGAAAGTTCCATTTGATCCTGATAGTTTTTCCAGACTTGCAGATTCATCACCGGTTCATATGGTCCAATTCCCAGTTCCACCTCATAATTTTCTCCCTGCCGCACGCGCCCCGCCGCATGCCCTGCCTGATTTCCTTCATTTCCAGTTCCCACGCAGAGCGTCACACGACCGTATCCAACTGCTTGATTCAAATACGTTTCCACCAGAGATGTTCCATCATGAGATCCATAACTGTTTCCGAAACTCAGATTGATCACCACCGGCATCTGAAGTTCCTGTGCGGTACGGATTGCATAATCCACTCCCTGCATTAACTCCGTGGTCCGTGGAAATCCATCCGGATCCGGGATTCCCAGTTTTACCACCAGCAGACTGCTCTCCGGCGCTACGCCGCGCTCCGTCCCCTCACTTTCTCTGCCATTTCCCGCTGCAATCCCCAGCACAGCCGTCCCGTGACCATTCGTATCTCTGTTCGGAACCAGTGCCTCCCTCTCTGACACCGTATCTGCTTCCAGTGCCCGATCAATCTGCTCCTGCGTATATTCACTGCCAATCCGATATCCTTTTGGCGGATTGCCCGGGATCGTCTGATCCCACAACCGCAGGATTCGTGTGGTTCCATCCGTATTCCGAAAATCCGGGTGCGTATAATCCACACCCGAATCAATACAGGCGATCAGAATTCCCTTTCCAAACAGGTAGGGCGACTGATTCTGCACCGGATTCACACAGGAAACCTGTCTCCCTTCATACGCGGCAAAATACAGTCGTTTCGGCGCTTCGATATACTCTACTGCAGGATTTTGTGCAAATCTTTCGATTCGATTTTGCGGAATATCTGCGATCCCATAATTTCCAAGAAGCGGCGTGATAAAAATCCCATCCGTCTCCAGCTCCGATGCTTCTCCGAAATAGCGGATGATCAGATTCCATCTCTGCGTTTCTTTTTCATATCCCACATTCAGATTCATCGATGCTTCCCGCTCCCGGAATGTGGCATCAAGCGCAAGATTTAAGGTATTGCCTGCTTTCTGACTATTCATGTTTCATTCCTGATAATTTTTTATTCTACTACAATATATTTCAACAGCTTTTTCATGTTCTCCTTTTACCAAATTTCTCATGGATATGCAATCGGGTAGGAGGTAAATAATTATTTTATTTACCGTCCTCCCACACCACCTGGCATACGGTTCCGTACCAAGGCGGTTCTTTAGTTTTCATAGACTACTAGATAATTTTGGCATTGTCTGATGGCATCGTGTGCTCCTCTCTTTGGTCTGAAACCGAAACTGTTTTCCGAGAATTGCTCCTCGTAGATTGGCGATAATTCCTGTCCTATTATGACTCTGTCAACAACAGTAGGAACTCCAAGTTTTCTAAACTCGCCTTTTGTTTCCTTGGGTATCTCTACCCTTCGGACTGAGTTAGGTTTATATTTTCCTTCCCTTATCTCTTGGATTAAGCATTCCTGGTTTTCTCTAAGGAAGGGCAGAAGTTCATCCACCTTCCTTCAGATTCCCCTCACGTAAATCAAAAAGACTGCTGCCGACAGAAATAACACTTCTACCGAACAGCAGTCCTTTTCTCTTTTTCATTATTTTACTGATTTACATATTTATGGATCGCAGCCTTCACAGCTCCCGGTCCTGCGAGCATCTCGCGGAACATGGTCTCGATTTTCTCTCCGACTCCGTCTTTGTACAGATCCGTGAAGAACAGTCTTTCATTGGAAAGAATCGGCCGCAGCTGGTCGGTGAAAGTCTCCGGTTTTCCGACTACGATGTCTTTGAATTGTTTCTGGATCTCCTCGTTCATTGGATCCGGAGCGAGTTCGTAGGTATTTCCTTCATCGTCTACGCCCAGCATATAGCGCAGCCATCCGGCGATTCCGAGAGGAATGGCGGTCAGGCGGGACGCATCCCCGAATTTTTCCACATAAGCCTTGATCGTCTCACCGAAACGGATACCCACCATCTGAGATACATCCACAGACAGACGCATATTGGTATCGCCCAGGTATTCGTTCGGGAACCGGTCATTGAATAGTTCGTCGACAAATGCCTGCGGGGACAGGATGCCCGGATTCGGAACAACCGGAAGTCCCTCGTCGTAAGCGATCATCCGTGCCATTTTCATCATGTCTTCGTTTGTATTTAACATATGTGCAAACAGCTCATATCCCTGTACCACACCCAGCGGACCGGTTGCGGAATGTACCGGGTTCAGGCATACGGTTACTTTCATACGCTCAGACAGATTGACGGTTTCTCTGTCTGCCATGTAAACGCCAAATCCTTTCTCCAGTGCCGGACGACCGTTCGGGAAGCTGTCCTCAATGACCAGATACTGCGGTTTCTCTGCATTGACAAACGGTGCAATATAGGTCTTCTTTCCGGTGATGACCGGCTGCATCTCTTCCACACCGAGTGCTTCGAGATCCGCTGCGATCTGCTCGCTTGGACGCGGGGTGATCTTATCGATCATCGTCCATGGAAAAGCAATGATGTTTTCATCACTCACATAATCCACAAAATCCTGATCTACAAAACCGTTTTTCTTCCATTCTTCGGTCATCGTCAGTACAGACTCCCGCAGTTTTGCGCCATTTCTGGAACAGTTGTCCATGGAAACCAGGGCGATCGGGTATTTTCCTGCTTTGTAACGCTCATACAGCATTGCTACCAGAACTGCCATCGCTCCCGTCGCTTTGTCCGGTCCGTTTTTGATATCCGCTTCCACAAACGGGAACCAGCTGCCATCTGCTTTCTGCAGGGCATAGCCTTTTTCCGTGATCGTGAAAGAAACCAGCTGCAGGGATTTTGCTGTAAAAATTTCTTTCAGGCGGTTCCACTGTTCCGGATTAGAGGACTGTGCTTTTACCGCTTCCGCCAATGCTCCCAAAACTTTGTATTCTCTGGTTCCGTCACCATGGAGGATCACGCTCAGTCCCAGATTGTCATACGGCTCATAGATTTTATCCACCACATCATAATCGAACGTCTCCACACAGGTAATGCCACGATCCAGAACGCCCTCTTCCAGAAGTCCGTCTGCAATTCCGCCGATAAAGACACGGAAAATGTTTCCGATTCCAAAATGCACCCATCCCGGTGCTTCTTTCGCTTTCTCTGATACTGCTTCCACATCGTATCCCGGCAGTTTGATACCTGCTTTTTCCCATGCCTGACGATCTTTAATTCCATCCAATATTAATTTCATGGTAAATATCCTCCTATTTCTTTTTGCTTTTATCTGTTATTCACAATGACAACGATTCTTCTTTGGATACAGTGACTCTCGTTTCTTGACTTTTGATTGTATCTTAATCATAAGTTGAGTTTATATCTTTTTTCATGAAAAATCCATTGCTAAAAAGCATAATTTTCATCTTTATTTTTTGTATGTATTTACTAACAAAATGCATACACTTGAAAAAGCAGCCATTCCCGTGCACGTTACACAGAAACGACTGCTTCTCTTATTTTCCCGATTACGCTTCCAACCTTAATCGAATACTTCTTTCATACTGTCATAGTGAAGGAAAATCCCTTCTTTTGCAAATGCCTGAACCTCTTCGAGTGTCGCGATCTTAAAGCCTTCGACTTCCTCCGGCTGTACTTTTACATCGTTATCCACAAAGTCCAGAATAAATTTGTAGATATCCACAAAATAGTTGTTTTTTTCCTCCGGATTGACCCGTTTGTAGGAAAATGCATAGCCGCCTGCCGCCTGACTCACATCGATCCCGGTCTCCTCGCGGATCTCTCGGATCACTGCGTCTCTGGAATCTTCTCCCGCGTTGACGCCGCCTCCCGGTACTTCCCACCAGCCGGCGCCCCATTCTTTGTCCAGCTTTCTCTGGGTGATCAGGTAGCGACCGTCCGGACGTTTCAGCACGCCAAGCACCGTCAGGTGAAACTCATCCGGCTTCATGCTCCAGTCGTTTCTCTTCATCGTGCGACCGGTTCTCTGTTTCTTTTCATCGTAGATATCCCAGTATTCCATAATAACTATTTCTCCTCTGTCTTGTTTTCGTGAATATCGCTGACCTGCCCGGTCAGATACACGGATTTATTTTGTGGTATGTAAGAATGCAAATGGTTCTTCATCGTGAAGAAAATGCATCATCATATAGGCACACAAAAGCGCCACCCGCTCTTCTTTCAGGATCCGTGCCACTTCTTTCCGGTCTGCCAGAACCACTTCGATTTCCTCGCTGTCTTCCATGTATTTTTTACTAATCTCGCCGGAAGCATATCCGTAAACCGTTCCGCAGCACTCATCGGTCATCCCGACGGATGTATAATAAGGCTTCTGATAAATATCATCCACCACGATCGGCTCCAGCTTCAGACCGGTCTCTTCTTTCAGTTCCCGGATCGCTGCTGTATGATAATTTTCTCCCGGATCCACCAGTCCAGCCGGCAGTTCATACACATAACCACCCAGCGGATAACGAAACTGACGAATCAGCACCACTTTGTCTTTCTTTTCTCCATAGAGACTGTAGATCGCCACGCCATCCGGATCATTATTTTCGATATGACTCAGCTTCAGATCATCCTCAGTTTTCGCCCGGGATGCCACATAATAATGACCTTCCCGTCCTACTTTATTCACGACATCCAGATCATAGAGATTCAGATATGGATTGGTTGTCTGTTTGCTTACTTTATTGATTTTTCCCATCTGGTATTCCTCCCACTCCGGTCGGAGGCTCCTTGTACAGGACTGTTCAATTATGCCTGAGAGCCTTTTAACAACCGGCTGATATGTTTATATAATACCAGAGTTATCAGAGAAACTACAATACCTTTTATAATATTAAACGGTGCAACGCTGAAAAGGCAGAACGTTGTCAGACTGTGGATCGCCGGAATGATGGCTGCTCCCATCTCTACAAAGGTATCCACTGGCATGCCAAATGCCTTTCCGTAAGCCGGAAGCAGTAACAGACCGTTGACCAGCGCACTTGCCACTGCCATACATACGATCCCGGTTACCATACCAAGAATTGCATGTTTTCTGGTTTTCGCCCGTTTGTAAATGAAACCTGCCGGCATAACCAGCGCACATCCCATGATAAAGTTACCAAGTTCTCCTACCCCTGCGGTCGTTGTTCCGTTCAGGACAAAGTTCAGAAGAATCTTGATCAGCTCGATCACAGCCGCCGCCAGCGGTCCCATCGCAAACGCCCCAATCATAATCGGCACTTCACTCAGATCCATCTTATAAAAACTCGGTGCAATAAACGGAAGCGGTACCTCCCAGAGCATCAAAACAGTTGCCACAGCCGCCAGCATAGCGATCTGCACCATGGTTCTGACCCCTGTATTTCTCGTAGTTCCAGCCTTTTTCGCAGTCTCTGCTGCTTTTGTTGTTGTGTTGTTCATTTTCTTCAATCTCCTTTCTTTCTCAAAAGGAAATTCCCGGTTTCTGCAGCCTGACACAAAACTATGAGAAACACGCTTCGCGAGTTTCTCAAGTTATCGCGGCAGTCGCCAAGGTCTCGTGCAGGCACGGACTTTGGCTCGTTGCTCGCGTAAAAAAACCCCGGAAAGTAAATCCTTTCCGGGGTGTTCTCTCTGTGCTTTTTCTTTCCTGATATAAAATCAGAAAATCTATATTTTACGCTTACACACGCTGCACTCTTCTCTCATCCAGACTATACTGTCGGTACCGGAATCCCACCGGTTCAGCCATGTTTCCATGGGTCGCGGACTATACCGCCGGTGGGGAATCACACCCCGCCCCGAAGAATTATCCTTAAATTCTTGTCCATTATAACTCATTATAAGTCTACATACAAGTATATTTTTTAGCTGTTTTTCACAATGATTTTGTGTAATATCCACATAAATCTACACTACTCTTTATATGATTACTGCAAATTGGTGTAAATTTTGGTGTAACCATCGGCATTATCTTTTTCCCATTTTTCAACCCGCGCAAGCTCACGTTTTGTTCTTTCCATATCTACATGGTTGTATACTTTTATTGTCGTTTTAACTTCACGGATTCAGGACTATTTTATACTTTTGTACATCAATTGGAAATAGCTTGTATTTCTTCCCTCCTCAGTGTTA